>Ga0075122_10000154_pt1 | contig 56062 bp, 49 predicted proteins | sample AntAceMetag02UKB_FD_69790 | JGI IMG/M metagenome (GOLD analysis project Ga0075122, IMG submission 69790) | Saline lake microbial communities from Ace Lake, Antarctica - Antarctic Ace Lake Metagenome 02UKB | ecosystem: Environmental > Aquatic > Non-marine Saline and Alkaline > Saline | place... | reverse complement strand
AGTGGCCGCAAATCATGCGTACCTCAAGTTCACAAGAAGAAGGTTGCAAGCGGGATTTTGCTGTGGTGAGCAAGGAATTTTTGGGTAAGAAGAAGGTGGACACCATAAAATGCGAGCGTGTGAAGTGGTCCAAGCCTGATAAAGACGGACGCAACACGATGACCGTGGCGCCTGACAGTGAGTTTGAACTCAAAGCTGACCTTGTATTGCTGGCGATGGGTTTTGTACACCCAGTGCACAAAGGTATGTTGACGGATTTCGGTGTTGACCTGGACGACAGAGGTAACGTGGCGACAGACGATTTTCAGACATCTGTGTCAAACATCTTTGCCGCAGGCGACATGGCCACCGGTCAGTCACTGGTTGTTAGGGCCATCAACAGTGGCCGTGAGATGGCAAAAGCGGTTGACAAGGCGATTAAAGGTTATTCCCATTTGTCATAGCACCGAGTACTAATCCTTTTATTGACGCTTTATGAAATCGCAACTGTTAAAATCAGATCTTCTGCTTCTGATTACTGCCCTGATATGGGGATCTGCTTTCGTGGCACAGCGGATTGGAATGGATTTTGTGGGCCCTTTTACCTTCAATGCCGTTCGATTTGCACTGGGTAGTCTTTCTCTGGTTCCGCTAGTGCTTATTACCCGCCGGACTAGCTGGGCCAGTCGGAAGGAAAAAAATAATCCTCAACAAGTCAGCCTGACCTTCCTGATCATGAGTGGAGGTCTCGTCGGTTCGGCGTTATTTCTGGGGGCCTCATTGCAGCAAGTGGGGCTTGTTTATACTACAGCCGGGAAAGCCGGGTTTATTACTGGGCTATATGTGGTAATCGTTCCGATTCTCTGGTTTTTCCGGGGGAGAAAGTCCGGTTCCAGTACCTGGATTGGTGCGGCTTTAGCTGCAATCGGACTCTATCTACTGAGTGTTACCAGCAGTTTTTCGATCCAGTTTGGGGATCTGCTGGAGATTATTGGCGCTTTTTTCTGGGCGGCGCATATTCTGCTGATTGACCATTTTTCAAAGAAGATTAACCCTATTGTCCTCTCCCTGATTCAGTTTGCCTTCTGTTCCCTCCTAAGTTTCGCCACTGCCCTTATATTCGAAACCATCTCTCTACAGGGAATTTTGGATGCAGGTATCCCCATTCTGTATGGCGGTCTGGGATCCGTGGGTATTGCCTATACCCTTCAAGTAGTAGCCCAGCGCAACGCCCATCCGGCCCATGCCGCTATTATCCTGAGTTTGGAGTCCGTTTTTGCAGCTGTCGGTGGCTGGTTGATTCTCAACGAATACCTCTCTACCCGCTCAATCATTGGCTGTCTCCTGATGTTCGCCGGCATGCTGTTCTCCCAGTTGCGGAAAAGAAGCTGAGCGTTGGTTCTCGGCGGCGCACAAACTAAATAATTTTTTTTCGTGGGAAATGGGAGAAATCCCGGGAAGAGTCGAGTTTCCCCGGGATTTAGGTTGGATGGGTCTTGTTAATTCACTTCAATGGCAACGGGCTGTTTCTGAGGCACTTTGGGCAGCGTCAGGAGAAGTACCCCGTCATTCATGCGGGCCTCGATCTTTGTCTGATCGATCTCATTGGACAGCTCAAACCGACGAGTGAAATGACCAATATTATACTCTGAATAGATCGGTTTCAGATCGCCGTAGGGCTGGGAATCAATCTGTCCGTCAATCGAAAGCACGTTCTTATTCAGTTTAATTTCAACTTTCTGCCTGTCTACTCCTGGCATATCCATATAGAGCAGCAACTCTTTCTCCGTCTCTGCAATGTCTGTGGCAGGAATATATTTTTTTCCAGGTATGGTGTGTTCTTTTTCAGAGGAGACCTCTTTCTTATCTTGAACAACCATTTCATTTTTGTCTTCAGCCATGATAAACTCCTTATTTTCTATTGTTTATATGTAATAAAAGCGTAATCTCGTTACAATCGGATTGCTTAATTGATTTCAATGGACTTGGGTTTGTCACTTTCTGCCCTGGGCAGAACCACTTTCAAAATACCATTTTGATACTCGGCTTTGGCCAGACTGGCATCCACCTTTACCGGTAGTTTCATAGTGCGGTCAAAATTGAAATTCCGCCTTTCAAGTTGGTGGACACTGGATTCTTCAGGATACTTGAGCTCTCTTTTTCCAGAAATTCTGATCAGGTTGTCCTTGATTTCCAGATTGATATCCTCTTTCTTAAGGCCGGGAACTTCAGCCGTCAAAACCGTATCGTCACCTTCCTGAAACAAATTAACGAATGGGTATGCACCCCTTTGAGTAGTGCTGTGACCGGAATAATCGGAAAGTCTGGCAGCCTCAACTGCGTTTTGAATGTTTGACAATGTGTTGAATGCGTTTGCGAATCTTGCGTACATAATAACCTCCATAATTAATAATTAGAAAATTTCTTAATTGTTATATATGTATATTGCATCGGGTGTGCCAAGTATGATATAAGTTGCAATTACAGTTATATATAGTGCTTTGCTTCTGATACTGGCAGGACTAATTTTTCAAGCGGGCCATTTTGACGAGAAAAATGGCCTGGAACTGGGTCATCTCAGCTCTTTCAGCCAGATAACCGGTCTTTTTGACCTATGCTGTTGCTGAATAAGGGGATGTTTGCATTCTGAGATAGTTGGTTTGTGACAGGCATAGAAACAATTCCCTTGCTCCATAAGCACAAAGACATCTGCCTCTCAAACTCTGTACACCTTGTCATTCCTGCAAAAGCAGGAATGACAAGGTGTACAGAGCGTTTCATAAAACAACTTTGCGCTGATGCCCCTTCAAATAGGGAATAGTACTAGAAGGTCTGGTGTTAGTTTCCTGATCGGGGGGGAAGAGCCCCTTGTTCTAGTCGAAGAGTGAACAAGGGGAAAACGAGGATTATTGAACGAGCTGAGAACCCGAACGTTGATTAGACCGGGTTCATCTTAAGCTGGTTATGTTCATCTATGGTTAACAGATAGTTGCCTTTCATCAGTGGTTCTGCCAGTAAGAGTTTTGAAAAAGGTCGAATCACCAACCGGTTGAAGGCATTTTTCATGGGTCGGGCCCCATACTTTTCGTCAAATCCTGCGACCTTGATTTTCTCACGGAGTTTCTTCTCAACCGTTAACTCAATTTCTTTTCCAGAGAGCTTGTTATTCAGCAATCCCAACTCACGATCAAGGATCGCTTCAATGGTTTTTTGATTCAAATGGCTATAATAAAGCACCCCATCCAGCCGGCCAATGAGTTCTGTTTTCAGGTAGCCCTCATGGGTGGGCAGGTTTGATGTGGCAAACACAATTGTATTTTTGAAATTCACCGTACGGCCGTGAGTATCTGTCAGTACTCCATCATCCAGGATCTGCAGCATGATATCACTGAAATCAGGATGGGCTTTTTCGATTTCGTCAAAAAGGATCACACTATATGGGTTGTGACGGACTGCTTCGGTTAAGATCCCCCCTTTATCGTATCCGACGTAGCCGGGAGGTGCGCCGATCAGCTTGGCAACGGAGTGGCGCTCACTGTATTCGCTGAGATCGATTCGTATCAGCAGTCTCTCATTGCTGAAAAGGAATTGGGTCAATGCTTTAGCGGTTTCAGTTTTGCCGACACCAGAAGGTCCCATCAGCAAAAAACTTCCCAGTGGGCGGGTTTGGTCTGATAGACCTGCATGAGCAGCGATCAGCGTATCAGAAATTTCGGCCAAAGCCTCCTCCTGTCCCAGGACTCTGTTTGTCAGATAGGCCTCTAGATCCAGGAGATTTTCTTGCTGGGAACGCAGAACTCTTTCCACCGGCACACCAGTGGAGCGGGCAATCACTTCGCCTACATTCTGCCGCACCAGTTTCCAGGAAACTTCAAATTGAGCTAGTTCTTCCTCTAATTTGGGGATTTCACCATACTTCAACCGTGATGCGGTTTCGAAGTCTCCTTCGGTCTCAGCTTTCTGCAGCAGAAACTGGGCTTTCTCGGACTGTTGTTTTAGTTGAGAAACCTTTTTCAAATTCAGAATTTTCTCGTCCCACTCCACTTTGACTTTATTGTACTTTTCCTCCAGTTTCCCAATCTCAGTTTTGAGGTTTTTGTCCTGAGGGTTAGCGTTGGATAAGATTTTTTTACTGCGAATCAGCGCTTCCTGTTCCTGGAGTTCGGGTGGAAGGGAGTCTGCACTCAGCTTAAGCCCTGAAGCAGCCTCATCCACAATGTCAATGGCCTTGTCCGGCAAATTGCGGTCGGAGATATACTGGTCGGAAAGATAAACCGCTGCGACAATGGCATCTTCGGTTATCTCAACACCATGATGAATCTCGAGTTTTTCTTTCAGACCCATCAGGATTTGAATAGTATCCTCTTTAGTGGGCTCAGCGACAGTTACCTTGTGAAAGCGCCTCTCCAGAGCTGAATCAGCCTCAATATATTTTTTATACTCTTCATAGGTGGTTGCCCCAATGCAGTTGAGCTCCCCTCTGGAGAGGGCAGGCTTGAGAAGGTTGGCTGCGTCCATGGCGCCATCCGTTTTACCAGCACCGATCAGCAGGTGTATCTCATCGATGAAGATGATGGCGTCCCGGGCTTGCTTCTTAAAGAATTTAATGAGGTCGTTGATGCGCTCCTCGAATTCACCCCGGTATTTTGTCCCAGCCATCAGTGAGCCCATATTCAGGCGATAGATTGTTTTTCCCTGTACGATATCAGGCACCTGATTTTTCTGAATCAAGCCTGCCAGGCCTTCGACAATGGCTGTTTTCCCAACACCAGGTAGTCCTACCAACACTGGATTATTCTTGGTTCTGCGACAAAGTATCTCCTGAACCCTTCTGATTTCCATCGCCCGGCCAATAACCGGGTCCAATTTGCCATTGTCGGCCAGTTCGTTCAAATTCTCGAGGAAATCGGGAATTTCATCTTCGCCATCTTCCTCTGGCATTTCAAATTGCAGTTGAGGGTAAAATTTCTTCAGGTGACGAAGCAAAACAGCTTCTCCGACCTCCTCATTTCCGGCTTGAATAGCATCTGAAGATGCGAGGGTCAGCCATTCGGAAAGTTTTGCAGAGGGTTTAATTTCTGATAGATTCACTTGGTCTAGCGTTGGTAGCTGGTCTAACAAACCTTTTATTACTTTTTTTTCACCTTTGAGATGCTTGGACGAAACAGTGGCAGGATTGTTAATCAATCCCCAAAGCAGGTGATGTTCCGTCAATTCACTATGGCGGCGTTTTAGAGCTTCGGCCTGAGCCAGTTCAATAGCCCCCATCACCACCGAATCAAAGTTATTCATATTACTCTCCGGTTTACTATGTTTGAATGTATCAATTCAGTAACTTTCAGACACCAAGTCAAACTCACCATCGTTTATTATTGGTGGATTCAATGGGCTCGGCACGCTGTCGTTCTTCGATCAGGTTGTTGGCTACGGCCATAAAACCGATGCCCGCTAGCGCACTGGTGACAAAAAGGCCTAGCATACCGGCAAGAGCAAATCCAATATAGGCCAAAAGAGCAATCATTCCTGTTGGTATCAATGTAAACTGCAGAAAGTTTTTAAGCCCGTGTAAGTTCCATCTGCTGTTTTTATTGAATGTCCCTTGATGCGGCGTCTCCTGAACTCTGATGCTATTCGTTGGGATAATAATAAATCCATCTTTCGAAGGAATCATTATCTCATCAGGTTCTTGATAATTGTCATCTCTTCTGTAGGCATTCATTCTGATCTCCTTATTTCTCTACAATGTTAGATTGAATATTGATAAAGCCTTGTTTAATTTGATTCATAAACCAAATGGTGTTTCTGTGAATGGCTTATACTCAATTCTGCATTTTATATGCCAGCTATTTGGCTGCAATTAGGGCCAAAATGGCCGCTTAACATAGCTTGCCTTTTGGATTGCGGTCAGATAGCCTCAACTTGATAGACTGAATTGTTGCTTCCTGGAATTTTGTTTTCAGCAAATAATCAATTATGAAACGAAAACCGCTGAAGATATCCTGGCGGGCTTGGTGCCTTTATAAACTTGGGAAGAGGGACTATTCCAAGTTTGAAATGCGGCAGGACCTCTTGAAACGTGCTGCCGAATCCGAGCAGACCGTCGATGCGGATGCCATTGTCGATAAGCTGGTGGCAGAGGGAATCATTGACGATACCCGGTATATTGAAAGCCAGATCGGATTGCACTCAGGGACCTTTGGGCTTAAAGGACCTAAAGAGTTGGAGAAGAAACTCCGGATGAAAGGTGGGATTTCTTCTGATCTGATCGCGAGCTATATCGATCCTGATGATAGAAAATGGTACGATTTAGCCAGAAACTATAGTCAGAAAGCTCTTGCAGGTAAACTGACAGATGCCGATTCGGTGACCGAGGTATCCGAAAAACTGTTTTTTAAGCTTAAGAATCGCCTCTACCGAAAAGGGTTTACCGGATCACAAATTGATTTTGCTCTGCAGGGATTTAAACCCATGCGAGATGTTGCAATTGAGGTCAAACCCGGGGGTTTGCAGCGAATGATTGAAAAACGGATGGCTGATGGCAAGGGGCCCTACGATATTTCACAATTCCTGAAGCAGAAGGGTTTTGATGCCAAAGAGATTCAAGCTCAGATGCAATTTCCGGATGAAGTATGGGTAGAACTGGCTGCTAAAGCGAGAGCAAAGCGATTTGGTCAGGGTAGGCCGAAATTGGCAAAAGAAAAAAGAAAACAGATCGATTTTCTGCGTAGAAGGGGGTACATTTTTGAACATATTAACAGCGTGCTTGAGCAGTGCTGATCTTAGCAGTCAATTTGAAAATTTCTTGGAGTTGAGATTTTGCAGTGGGGGGTAATCCGACTGTTACCAGCCGGATATTCACAGGCGCTAAGCCATACTGACGTTTGCTGCAGAAGGACCTTTCTGGCCTTCTTCAATATCAAAAGTGACCTTGTCGCCTTCGTTCAGTGATCTGAAACCGGAGTTGTTGATTGCTGAGTAGTGTACGAAAATATCTGTTCCATCTTCGTTTTCAATAAAACCGTACCCCTTGTTGTCGTTAAACCATTTTACTGTTCCATTAGCCATCGTGGATTATTCCTCGTCTTAGTTGTTGTTACGTCTCCAATTTCCAGCATCCACTTTACTCGTTGACAAATGGCACTTTCTATCAGATTTAGAACCGGCCTCTTTTTGTTTTTGAGCCGGTGAATTACCTTGGAAATGCATGTTGCAATCCAAAAATCCCAAGTTCTCATAAAAGAACGATTTGCACAACCGGTTTTTTGGGCTCTGATAGAGCGGCAAATATAAGGTGCAGTTAACTGAAATAAAAGTCCAAGGCGATCTATATCACGTCGCCGCCACCAGAGCCGCTGATGATAATTTTTCCTTCCTCTTCCAGCTTTCTGGCAATTTTGACGACCTTTTGCTGGGCGATATCCACATCGGCTACCCGTACCGGGCCCAGTGCGTCCAAGTCGTCTCGTACCATATCTGCAGCCCGTTCCGACATATTGCTGAATATGTGTTCCCTGACCGCATCCGATGCCGTTTTGAGGGTCAGGACCAACTCGTTCTGAGGAATCTCTTTCAGAATAGCTTGCATTCCGGTTGGATCGACCAGTACCAGATCCTCGAAAGTAAACATCAATTCTCGAATCTGCTCTGCCAGATCCGGATTCGACTCTTCAATGGTGGCAAGAATTCTGCTTTCAGTGGTTTTATCCATCGTATTCAGCATTTCCGCCACGGCTTCTACACCCCCGACTTTTGCTGCTGAAGACGCACCAGATGCCTTCAATTCCTTCGAAAGCACCTCTTCAATCTCTTTGACGACTCCAGGTGGTATGGATTCCAGAATAGCCATCCGATAGGTCACATCGGCCTGGAGATTTTCAGGAAGCTCTTTCAGAACCATGGCAGTCTGTTCCGGATCCTCCAGATGTGCTAATATCAAGGCGACGGTTTGAGGATGCTCATTCAAAATATGGCTGGCGACCATTTTAGGCTCGAGCCACTTGAGAGAATCCAATGAACCTTCATCCTGGGACGATTGGAGGTTGTCAACGAGGGTTTTGGCTTTATCGTCGCCCAATGCCTGGGTTAATGCGTTTTTGACGAAATCACCACTGGCGTTGATGGTAACACCTTGATCCTGCATGGCAGCTTTTCTGTAGAACTCTTCCAGAACGTTATCCAACTCCTCTGGAGAAACGTCTGTAAAACGGGCCATATAATATCCGACCTGTTGAATTTCCCGATCTTCGAGATTTTTTAGAATGTCTGCTGCTCCTTCTTCTCCGAGGGCTAACAGGAGAATGGCTGCCTTTTTGGGGCCCGTTAGTTTCCCTACACTCACGATTTCACCTGGGTTATGTGTTATCGAATTAAATCATTGATGGATCAATGTCAATGGCGATTTAGCATCTGATAATCCAGCAAGATTTATACCTGTATCAGGAATGGTAAAGTCATTTCCTGAATTTTCAGCACAGGTTTGGGAACCGGTTTGCAAAAAAGCGATGGAATTCAGCAGAAGAATAGTGGGTTGCTTTGAAAGCCACATCAGCATATCCCGATTCCATCGGAGCTTATCTCCGGAGCTGACAAATGCGGTTGAAATACCAATTTGTCAGTTCATATTTTATCTCACTGGTATCGCAAAATCAAGTGTCGAATAAATATCATAAAACAGATCGAAAGCCTTGTGGAGTCACTTTTGATGGGGTCTGGCAGAAGGAATATTTTGCCGACTACTGCTTGGATTTCCGGAGGGAGAGAGGCAAATCGGGGGGAATCTGTTTTGGTGCTGGAGGTTAAATTCATGATTCTGGTGGAGATCTCGTTGAAGGTCATCAGACTGGATTTTATCCTGATTAAACTCAATGACACGAACGAAATTGGCGATTTTCTCCCTGGGCGTTCTACGTTTTTGAATTCTTTTTTGAAATAGTGCCATCCACAATTCAAGAGGTATTATTTAAAAAAAGTTTCCAGCTTTTTACAATTCCGAATTTATAGGCCCGACAAAAGAGTTTATTCAATCAGATTTATCAATGGAAATAAATTCACAGTGATTGTTAGAGCTGCTCAAGGGCACGGAATAGCTTATTCTGGACCTCCTGCGCAAAGGTGATCACATCTTCCTGTCCGGTGATTCGCATCATCGCTACAGGATCTACAGCAGTGACGAAAACACTACCTGTTTCCGGTGTCTCGTAAATAATTACATTACAGGGTAGCATGAGGCCAATATCCATATCTGTATTCAGTATATCCAAGGCCAGCGGAGGGTTGCAGGCTCCTAAAATGATATAGTTTGGAAAATCCTGATCAAGCTTTTCCTTCATCGTACTTTTGACGTCGATTTCGGTCAGGATTCCAAAACCCTGCTCTTTTAAACAGTTCTTCGTTTTATTGACGGCTTCCTCAAACGAGTAGGAAACCTTGCGTTTAAATCCATAAACGAGACTCTCATCTTCCATGTTGTTTCTCCCGGTATTTTAAAGTGCTCAATAGTAACAGCGGCTTTGAGCCCATTATTTCATATCCGCATCTTGTCTGCAAAGGGAAATAAAAAGGGACACGGCACAGGGGCCAGCTGCGGCTGGTTTGGAATATCGATACTTAAATCGTTATAGGAAATAGCAGTCTTTTTTATTGGGAACGATTCATAAATATGCCGATATCCCGCAACGGTGAAATGTAAGAACCATCTAACAGAAATCTGGGTTGCGGTTTAATAAGGGGAGTAAGAGGTTGCTGACTGACAAGCGGCGGGGATTGTAATCTAATCCATGGTAGTAAATGTGGCGGCCAGTTCAGGTTCCAAATGATAAACATCGGGCAGGAACTGCAGCCGATTCTCTTGATCCAGGTCAACCGTCCAGTAAGTTATATGTAGGGGAACGGGTTTCGAGATGTTCACTTTTCGTACATTTCCGGAATTCATCAAATGGTGGATTTTCGGTTTTGTCCAGTTTCGAGTTTCTTGAAGCATGAAGGCTGCTAGAGCAGCGGGGGATTCAACCCTGACACACCCATGACTCAATGCGCGGAAAGATCTTTGAAACAGACTTTTGGAAGGCGTATCATGCAGGTAAATGTGTTGCCTGTTGGGCACCACAAATTTAATGGCTCCCAGGGAATTGTTCCAGCCGGGATCCTGGCGAAAGTAGAAACTGATTTTGTCTGGAGTCAGTGATTGCCAGTCTATAGTTTCTGCCAGGACCTCCTTTTTATCAGCACTCATTTTTTCAAAAAGCCGGATACTATGATTTGCCAGGTAGTCCGGGTTCTTTCTCATAGCAGGCAGAATTTCATGCTCGACGAAATCAGGTGGAATATACCAGTACGGATTAATTACCAGATAGGGAATGGTATCGCTGAAGCTTGGTGTCTGGTTGTCGGGTTTACCTACAATCACCCGCATCTTGAGGGTGGTTTCGTTGTTTAAGACTGCCTTCAATTCCATTGCGGGAATATTTACCAGGATATGACGCCGCTCGAGGTTGTGGGGTAGCCAGCGTCGCAGGTCCATATTAATCTGGATCTGTAGAAGTCGTTTTTCAACCGGCAAATTTAAAGCAAGATATGTTTTGTCGTTCAAGCGGCCGCTTTGTCTCAATCCATGCCGACCTTGAAAGTGACGGATTGCAGACGCAAGTGCCGCATCGAAAACCGGAGAGACATTCTCTGCAGTTGCGAGCGTGTATGCCTTATTGTTCAGATCACCAGTCTGCAACAGACGTTTTTTAATCAATATGATTCTGGTATCGCGATCCCCTTGCTTCAGTTTGTTTCCTGCAGGGATAAGCGGCCAGCCACCTTTCGCTTTAATCCTCAGATATTTTCCCAAAGCCTGCCGCAGACCTTGACTGTTCTGATTGTTTGATTTGAGCCCCTCGAGTTCAGAAAAGATCCTCCCTGATGACAAAGCACTATTCAATGTTCTCAGTAGCCGTTTGTCCATTGCTGCTTCTACTAATCGATCTGAATCCTTCATTGAAGGAGCCGTCTTCCCTCGTTGCAGATGGCGACCGAATTTCAAAAAAGCGTTGCTTAACAGTAAATCAAGGCTAGCGACCCTGCTAGCATAGTCCTGCTGGTTAGTGCGGCTTTCAATAGCTGAAGAAACGCTGGTAACTTCGTTCAAATGATAAAATTCCGGATCGAGACCGTCAAAACGCGACTGTTGAATTGCCCGAATCATCACTTGAACAATTGACTGTGGTCCTGCATGGCTTAACCAGGCCGAATTAAATTGACGGTGTTGATAAAAGGTGAGCAACAGTTGATCAGATTTGATCATTCCACGACGTGACCGCATGCGGATGTGGCTTTTATTAGCTGAAAGCTGATGCCGGATCTGGCTGGCTATCTGCTTCTGAGATGGAAGGGCCCGGGTGTGCAAAGGGATGAAGCCCAAAGCCGTTAATCCAATCCAGATGGAGAGTCTATGAAACCATTTTTTTGACATATCATTCAGAGTGAGTCGGTGCTGAGATTGTTGACATGACTATTTGAAGTGGATACTCTTCAAATAGTTCATCAATCAACATTCACACGTTCTATAAACTTGCCTAGAAGGGCATGGACTATAATGTAAGTATGCCCTATTTTTGATAATTTTGACATGTCCAAAATCATAATCGGAATCCATGGTTTAGGTAATAAGGTTCCGGAAAACATCCTGACACGCTGGTGGGAATCTGCGATCATCGAAGGATTGAGTCGATCGAACCATTATAACCTGAATTTCGACTTTCATTTGGTTTACTGGGCCGACTTTCTGCATCCGGTCCCTCTGGATCCTGCTATCAAAGACAAAAAACATGATCTCTTTGTTGAAGATCCCTATCTCCCGGCAGGGAGTATCTATCAGGATGAGAAAAGTAGCGATTTTAGGAAGAAATGGCTCGACTATCTAGGAGGGCAGCTGAACCGTATTTTTCTGAATGATGATCTCTCAATTAATTTTTCATCCATCAGCGATTTTATTATTCATCATTTTTTCAGCGATCTGGGGGTGTACTACTCTGCTGAAGATGGGGTGTACACTACGGTGCAAGAAACCATCCGGGAGCAGACCTGCCTTCATCTGGCTAAGGTGCTGAAACAACATCGAGGAAAAGAAATCCTTTTAATCGCGCACTCCATGGGATCTATTATCGCATATGATGTCTTAACCCGATATGTCCCTGAAGTTGAGATTGATACACTTGTTACCATCGGATCGCCATTGGGTTTGCCGATCATCAGAAGCAAAATCGGTGCGGAAATGGCGGTAGATGGATCGGCAATTCCGATGCTTAAAACCCCTGAAAACGTGAAGACCTGCTGGTGTAATCAAGCCGATCTGAGAGATAAAATCGCCTTTTTCTATGAACTGGGAGAACATTATGCAACCAACTCAAGAGGGGTGAAAGTCAGTGATCAATCGGTTACTAACAATTACGTTTATAAGGGAGAAAAAAATCCGCACAAAACCTATGGATATTTGAGAACGACTGAGATGAAGGATATTATTGATGAATTTATGACACGTAAATCCCCATCGACTCTGGTAAGGTTTCAGAATTTTTTAAAAAAACAGTCTCAAAAATGGATCGAGTATGCACAAAGCTGGAGAGACGGCCGTTCATGATCGAACATTGTAATTGCTACAAACGATTGTAATAAATAGAGGGAAAAGATGTCAGATAAACCGGTATTGGAAATTTTCTCCGATTATGTATGACCCTGGTGCTATTTCATCACCGGGCGTGTTGATGAACTGAAACGTAACTATGAGATTGAAATCCGTTGGCGGGCATTTCCTCTTCATCCTGAAACTCAGGCAGAAGGTAAATTGATATCAGACCTCTTTAGAGGCTATCCGATGGACATTGAAACAATGATGCAAAGACTCAGGGATACCGCTGCTGAATTGGGTTTGCCGCTTGGTAAACGTGACAAAACTTATAACAGTCGCCTGGCTCAGGAATTAGAGCTCTGGGCAGAAAATGAAGGTGCTGGGGAAGCGTTTCACATGGCCGCTTTCAAAGCGTATTTTGTGGATGGAAAAAATATCGCTCAAATTCCTGTTCTGTCCGATCTTGCAGTTACAGTTGGTCTTTCTGCTGAAGCAGCTGAGGATGTCCTGAATAATCGACTATTCAAAGACCCCGTGGACAAGGATTGGGAAGAATCCCAAAAATTGGGAATAACCGCTGTTCCAACCTTTCTCATGAAGAAGGATCGTGTGGTAGGAGCGCAGTCTTACGATTTGCTTGAGAATTTTGTCACCATGAATGGTGCAGGAAAACATATCTGAAATGGAACTTCCCACGGTATTTAGCCCTTGTTTTCATTAATGGCCTGTGCTAATTTCGGTTAAACGTCGATTTTCTCAGGGTTGATGTCTCGCTTTTAATAATAAGGGGAAACCGGAACATGGAACTATTTGATAAGAGTACTCTGACGACTGTCATATTCCTTGCGGCACTGATGTCGGCTGTAGATGGTGATATTGATGAAGAGGAGTGGAATGTTATCAAACATTTCATTCAATCCCATTGGGTCAGCGAATTTGGAGACTTCAAAGAGGTACAGACTCAGATAGCTTCCCATGTGAAAAAACTGGTTCGCAACCCTGAAGCGCTCAAGAAAAAAGTCAACCAGTTGGTCGGTATTCTCCGTCCCAAATTGTCGATGAAACAAAAAGAAGTCCTGTTAAATCTAGTGTGGGAAGTGATGATGGCCGATAGAGAGATTGATGCGCAAGAGGAAAAGCTGATCAATCAACTGATGAAGATTATGGATGTGAAGCATAAGTAGGATGATCGTGAATTCTGTTTCATGACTGATCCGAGTATCCCAGTTTCTGCATAACATCGATCACGCCCTGCTTGCGGATGGGCTTGGTCATATAGTTATCGCAGCCCTCCTTCACACTTGAGAAGATATTTTTAGTGTCCTTCATCGCGGATACCATCACTATTTTGGTGGCCATCTCCGGCTCCAGATTTGTTTCCTCCCATTCCCGGATATTAATCAGCACTTTGTGCCCATCGATTTTCGGCATGACAATGTCCAAAAAGATGACATCGAATGGCGTCGCCTTCTGATGCGCGTCACGGAACAACTCGTAAGCCGATTCTCCATTTGCAGCAAAGGTACTGGTACCGTACTTCTCAAGCCTTTTTTCCAGCAGTTGGCAGCTCTCAATATCATCGTCGATAATCAGAAAATCCGTCATTTTTACCCCGCACTCCGTATCGGTGTGATCCATCGATTTTTAAAAACCAATTTTTAGCACTAATATCTATATTTTGACCAGTGAAACCGGGGGTCAAAAAATCAAACATATTTGACGAAGTTTCGTTGATCCCTGTACGTTGGATTATGCGGCTGATTGGAGCCCTTGCCGTCCAGTCCATCCTCTAGTCCCCGAATGGTGGTCAAATCCTTAAACCGGAATCGATGACCGTTGAAAGAGAGTCGTTTATGAACGTATTTCGTGTAAATATGAGTATCCTGACGACCGCCTTCGAGGAAATTAAAGAGAGTGATCGGATTGTCGGTGGCAGAGTTCTGACTGCTGGAATTTTGAATAAAGAGATGCCGCCGGGCGCAAATCCCCTGGGGAAAATTGATAACTATAAAATGAATCTGTCATGAGCGCATTAAATTTGGATTCTTTGTTCAATCCACAATCCATTGCTATGATTGGGGCATCAGCCACACCCGGAAAATGGGGTAATCTTATCCTGCTGAATATTCTCAAAGGGAATTTCAGGGGCAAGGTCTTCCCGGTGAATCCCAAAGCGGATAAAATATTGGGATTCCCCTGTTTCGCCAGCGTGAAGGATATTCCGGAGAAAGTGGATATAGCTCTGATCACAACCCCGGCCCAATATATCCTGCCACTGATTGATGAATGTGGAGCAAAGAAAATCCCGTTTCTGGTGGTGGTAACCTCCAATTTTAGCGAGGCAGGAGATGCTGGAGTTAAATTAGAAGCAGAATTAGTGGCCAAAGCCGCCGAATATGGGATCCGGATCGTAGGTCCAAATACGATGGGCGTGTACAGCGCTCAGTCACAACTACACGCCCTAATGCCCATGCTGATGCCTTTAGAAGGGTCTGTCTCCATGTTTTCTCAAAGTGGCAACGTGGGTGTGCAGATGATGGACTATGGACAAAAAGAGGGGGTCGGATTTGAAAAATTTGTCAGCAGCGGTAACGAAGGAGATCTGAGCTGTGTCGACTACATGGATTACTTTGCCAAAGATGACAAAACCAAAGTGATTCTGGGTTACATCGAAGGCGTGGAATCCGGGAGAGATTTTCTATCCGTGGCGAAGCAAATTTCCAGAACCAAACCAATTGTGATATTAAAAGGGGGCAGAACCGAAGTCGGTTCCCGGGCTGCGGCGTCTCACACAGGATCACTGGCAGGTGCCCGGGAGATCAACCGTGCCGCTTTTCGTCAGGCTGGAATCCTTGAAGTTCAAGGCAGTCTGGAGTTGATCGATTGTGCGAAAGCGCTGGCTAACTACCCTATTCCGAAGGGTAACCGTGTGGGTATAGTGACTCGTGGTGGAGGATGGGGTGTTCTTACTGCAGATTCCTGCGAGGAGGCCGGGTTGGTTGTACCACCACTCCCTGATGATATGATCCGGCATATCGACAAGCTTCTCCCGGACTATTGGAACAGAGGCAATCCAATCGATCTGGTAGCAACTATTTCCAATGATCCGATGCCGGAGATTCTGGGGTTGTTGGCTGAGTGGGATGGTGTGGATTCTGTAATTGCGCTGGGAGCAGGTTTCACAGCCTTTCAATTTGAATTCTCCGATGAGGTTGCAGGTCCCCCAGAACTGCTCAAAGTCATGAGCGATTGGCAGAACTTTTTTCAACACCTTGCCGATGGACATGACAGCACGCTGCAGCTGATTGCAGACCTGGTTAAAAAGACTGACAAACCGATTATTTCAGTTTCCACCGGTTCTCAGTACTCCCATAAGGAAATCATGGAGTCATACAAAATAGTATCCTTTCCAACCCCAGAAAGAGCGGTGAGAGTCCTGAAAACCATGTATGATTATCATCAGATTATGAATGTCCGGGGTAACTAAGAGCGAGATATTCTCCAACTTATGGTCCGGTGCGTTGGATTTGACATAGGCCTTAGGGCAGGGGTATAACTTGATGATATCAAAAAAGACAATAGAATATGAGACGAACGTTAATCGAAATACCGCCATTTCAACCAGGAGGAATAAATGGAGATTATTAAACAAGCACTTAAGGATGGACAAACAACACTTTCGGAATATGATTCCAAAAAAGTGCTGACTGAATATAAAATCCCGGTTACCAACGAAATCGTTGCCAAGGACGTCAACGAGCTGAATCAGGCGGTGGAAAAGATTGGGTTTCCCCTCGTGTTGAAAGGAAGTTCGTCCGAAATTGCCCATAAAACAGAGAAAGGCTTGATAAAGATCGATATTCGCACAAAAGAAGAAGCCACTGCTGCTTTTGAAGAGATTGTGGCCAAAATGGGTGATGATAAGGGTGGCGTCCTGGTCCAGGAGATGATCAAAGGACAGCGGGAACTGGTGATCGGTCTGACCCGCGATCCACAGTTCGGTCCTTGTGTCATGTTCGGATTGGGCGGGATCTTCACCGAAATTCTGAAAGATGTCGCATTCCGTGTGGCTCCCCTGACTCGAAAAGATGCCATGGATATCATGGACGATATTAAAAGCCGGAAAATTCTGGACGCCGTTCGTGGGATGGAGGCTGTAGACCGGGAAGTGCTGGCGGATATTCTGATGGCTGTAGGACAGATTGGAATGGATCATGATGAGATCCAGGAAATTGATATCAATCCCCTGAAAATACGTGACGGTAAGCCGGTTGCGGTTGATGCCCTGTTGGTGCTGAAACCGTAAGCTAACCCTGCAATGTCCGGTTAGCTTTTGTTCTGCAAAAAACTAACCGGACATTGCTGAAGCCAACCAATTCCATGCAGTCGAGATAGACCCTCAGGACTGTGGGTTGTTCTCCTCCTCTTCAGATTTCCCTGACCTGAATCGTTGGTACCAAACTGCCATAAGCTTCAATTTCGTGGATCACAACCACCCGATCACCCTGAACAAAATCCCCGTTTTCTTTTAATGCCAGCATCGCATTCTGAACCGTTTTTTCGAAATTTACTTCAAAGTGCAGCAAATATGGATAAACCGCTCGATAGAGAATGAGGGTTTTCTGGGTTTTGGCCGAGTTGGTAAAAGCGTATATCTTGATGTTGGCAGGACGGCAATTGGAAACAATTGCTGCGGAACGCCCACTTTGACTGAATGTGACGATTGCCTTGAGTTTCATGTTTTCTACCAGGTGTACGGCTGCCGAGGCGATGTGCTGGAGATCGTTTTGCCGGATCATCTGCTGCGCAAAACCCACGCCAGGTAACTGCTCTGCTTTATGGGCTGTGCGGACCATGTACTCGATCGCTTTCACTGGATGCTTGCCACTGGCGGTTTCACCTGAAAGCATAATGGCATCTGCCTCTTCGAAAACCGCATTCGCAATATCTGTAATCTCTGCCCGAGTGGGGATCGGATTCTCGATCATGGACTCCAGGAGGTGTGTGGCAATGATCAGACTTTTTCCATGAATTGCGCAGAGATAAGCGATCCGACGTTGAATTGCCGGTAGATCCTCCATATTCACCTCAATTCCAAGATCTCCGCGGGCCACCATAATACCGTCTACTTCCTGGATGATCTCTTCCAGATTGATGACCCCTTCGTAGTTCTCGATTTTGGCGATAATTTTGGTCTTTTTGCTTTTTTCCCCTAGAAGGTCCTGCAATTCGAAAATGGCATTTTTATCTCTCACAAAGGAGAGGGCAATAAAATCAATATCATTGTCGATACCAAAAAGAATATCCGCTTTATCCTTCTCCGTCAGCGCTGCAATTTTAACATGAATGCCGGGTAGGTTTACGTGGCGTCTCGATTTGATCTGGCCACCGTCCAGAACCACGCACTGCAATTGAGTATTTGTCTTTTCAGTTACCTCCAAATTGATCAAACCGCTGTCAACAGTGATCCTGTCGCCGATGTTGACCGTTGACAGGAGGTGTGGGTAGTTGATGAACAGCACATCGTCCCTGTCATCCCTTTGGGGAGGGACAATGACCGAAATGGTTTCCCCCTCTTCCAGATTCATTCCGGATCGTCCGGTTCTGATTTCCGGACCTTGAGTATCAAGTAGGAGAGCGACTGGATATGTCATTTCCTGATTCAGTTGTCGGACCATCTCAATCACGGCGAGATGAGAGGCATGTTCTCCATGGGACATATTCATACGGACAATATTCATCCCCGCCTGATACATCTCTTTCAAAACCGGATATTGGTTGCTGGCGGGGCCGATGGTGCAGATGATTTTTGTGTTGATCATGCCAAACTCCTGAAAAGAAGCGTTCGATTCCCAGATCCATGCCCAGGACCTGCATGGATGTTTGATGGCATCAACATACCATGGATCAGGGTTTGGAAAAAGTACAATCTCTTGATTTCAAGGGATTTTTGTTTTCCAGGGAGCCTGGATCTCGGCAGATTCGCTGCTGGTACTTGAATGGCCTGTACCCATTTTTAAACAAATTCCGGCCTCGAAGGGATGGTTTTAGCCCATAGCGAAATTTTTTTAAAAAAAATAGCCAAATGATCCACAATTCCGGTAAAAGAAAGTACTTCTGAAATTGACGTTTAGCAAAGAGCAAGGTAGAATTACTTAAAGTAAAATAATCGTATTTTTGAGAGAAACTGGAACCTCAATTGTGGAATTACCGGATGGACGAGGGGATAATCAACAAAGCCTGGGAGTGGGCAACTAACGAGTATTTCGATAATGAGTTTCGAAATGAAATCAAACACCTGCTTGAAACTGACGATGAGCAGGAGTTGACTGACCGTTTTTATAAGGACCTGGAATTTGGTACCGGTGGTTTGCGAGGTATATTGGGTGCCGGATCTAATCGTATGAATATCTATACGGTTCGTAAAGCCAGTCAGGGTCTTGCGAACTATCTCCTCAAAAGCAAAGGTGCAGGCGATCCTGCACTAAGTGTGGCCATTGCTTATGACAGCCGGCACTTTTCCGATCTGTTCAGCAGAGAAACTGCCTGCGTATTGGCTGCAAATGGTATCCAAGTCCATCTCTACAGAGAAATGCGCCCCGTGCCCATGCTTTCCTTTGCGGTTCGCGAATTGGAAACCACTGCCGGGATTGTGGTGACCGCCAGTCATAACCCTTCCGAATACAATGGCTATAAGGTCTATTGGTCCGATGGTTGCCAGGTTACCCCTCCCCATGATGATGGAATTATCGCGGAAGTGAACAGCATTGCAGACTTTGCGGCAGTGAAATGGATGGATTTTGAAGCTGCCTTCGAGCAGGGGCAGGTGCAGTTCGTTCCAAAAAGTGTTGAAGACGCCTATTTTCAAAAAGTTGAAGCGCTGGCCCTGGGGGAAAAGGATGTCAATCGAAATTTTGGGGTGGTTTATACCCCACTGCATGGAACCGGCAACTACCCGGTTCGGGAAATTCTGAAAAGAAGAGGATTTGAAAAAGTCCACATCGTTGCCGCACAGGAGAAACCGGACGGTGCGTTTCCCACGGTGACATCTCCAAACCCGGAGGAGCCCACTGCTTTGAAACTAGCCTTGGAAGAGGTCGGAGAAGACGATCATCTGATTGTGGGGACCGATCCGGATGCAGACCGCATCGGCGTCATGGTTCGGCACAAAGGTGAGTGGATCAAGATTAACGGAAACCAGATCGGCCAGCTGCTGTTGGCATACTATCTTGAGAAACTCAGTGAGCAGGGAAAACTGCCAACTGACGGCGTGTACATCACCACCATCGTCACATCCGATCTGGGTCAGGAAATCGCGGCCAGTTATGGTGTTCAAGCTCGGGAGACCTTGACCGGATTTAAATATATTGGTTCTGTCATTCGGGAAATGGATGAAACCCAGACCGGTCAGTTCATCTTCGGTACCGAAGAGAGTCATGGTTATCTGTTTGATTCATTTGTCAGGGATAAAGACGCTGTGATCGCTGCCATGATTTTCTGCGAAATGTGTGCGGAACTTCATCAAAAAGGACACACGGTAATCGACCAGCTGGATAGAATTCACAGACAGTTTAGCTACCACACCGATTCCTTGATCAATAAGGTGATTAAGGGGCATGAAGGCGCAGAAAAGATCGCCGGGATCATGGAAGCATTAAGAAACAGCCCGCCTGACAGGATTGCCGGGATTGAAGTGGTAACCGTACGGGATTATCTGAAAAAGGAGATTCAGGATCGACGCACCGGTGAGGTAATCAGTGAGACCCAACAACCGCAATCCAATGTGCTGGCCTTCTATATGGCAGATGGCAGCAGAATTACCGCAAGGCCGTCTGGTACGGAACCGAAAATCAAGTTCTATTTCAATCTGAAAGGGACAGGCGAAGAGGCGCTTAAAAACGCAAAGTCAGCATATGAAGCGGATTTCTGCCAGATGATCGACAGGATTTAGACAGAAGTTTTTTTTGATGTCAACTCTGCGAAGAGTCGACAATATCAATATTCACAATAAAAAAAGGAGGGGATTTGGAACAAACAGATCTAAACCTGATTAAAAAGCATGCAAAGGGTAATAATCCACTTGATCGCTTGTACAAAGAGCATCTGCGGTTGGAAAAAGAGATTGAAGATATCCAGTCCATCCGCATTAAAAGCTCTGAGGATGAGAAAAAGCTCAGGAAGCTCAAGAAAGTAAAATTGGAAGGCCGTGATCAAATGGAACAAATTTTCCAGACTTTGCGGTAGACAGGGATCGTGAGCAAATAACTTCATATAATCTATTTGCAAAAATCCCAAAATCACTGGACGTTTTGCAAGCAGAATGTGAACGCAACGTGTTTCCTTTTTATTAATGGAAAACACTTGACTAATTTTTGATCCGACCCATAATTGGCGAAACCCTGCTAGTCAACTTCATTTTACAAATATGGGGATTGCCTGAATGTTATGATTCAGCTATTCCTAAAATTTGGTGACCGGTCCCCTGGTTCGGAGAGGGTTTCTCCCACGTTTCAGAGGCTGGACAGTTGAAGAAGCGGTTAGGGAATGTTTCTGCTGAAATCATGTTTTAACGGCACTTCATGATTGTTCAGGACGTTTTTATTGTGCTTCTGGGGCTGGTTTTCGGCTCGTTTCTCTATACCATGGCTTTACGTCTTCACCATGGGGACTCTGTCTGGAATCGTTCATCCTGTGACTATTGCTCGGCAAAAATAGGGGTTGTCGGTCTGATACCCATACTGGGATTTGTCGTCAGTAAAGGGAAATGCAGAAACTGTGGCAGTGAAATACCATGGGTTTATCCTTTAGTAGAGATTCTCAATGCTGTGCTGGTTTACACCATTTATGCCAAAACTGGCTGGCATCTGGAATTTGTCCATGGTTTTCTGATATTCGAATCGCTATTACTAGTCGCATACCTTGATTTCAGAACCCATCTGATATTCCCGCAACCAGTAGTGATCGCATTTCTGTTTCAATGCGTGTGGCTATCTCTGGGGCGAAGTGCAGATCTACTCAGTTCATTGATTGGCCTCTTTATGGGCGCCGGAATATTTCACTGGATTAGTTACCTCTACCAGAACATTCGCAAGCGCGTTGGACTGGGAGAAGGGGATGCCACTTTATTGGGATTGATTGGGTTTGCTTTTGGCTGGAATATACTCTTCTCTACCATTTTCTGGGGAGCCGTTTTTGGTATTCTCTGTGGGGGAACCTTGTTATTAATGCGGCGACAATCCTGGGCAGACGAAATAGCCTTCGGTCCCTGGCTGGTATTGGCAACGTTTTTGATCTGGTATTTTCCTGAATTTTTCCAGACGATACCGTTTAAAACCTCTTACAACCTGATGCTTCAGTATTAAAGCGCCGTCAGTAGAACTGACCTTCTAAAACAACGATAAAACATATAGTCCATCATGAATGAGAGCAATTTGGAAAAAAAGGATCTGGCCTGGGACAGTCTGGGATTTGATTATATCAAAACCGATTATCGGTTCACGGCTACCAATGTAAATGGCCAATGGTCTGAAGGGGAACTGATAACGGATGAGTTCATGAGGATTCACGAGGGTTCCCCGGCACTTCACTATTCACAACAGTGTTTTGAAGGACTCAAAGCGCAAACGGCCAAAGATGGCAGCGTCTTATTGTTCAGGCCTGAAATGAATGCGGAACGATTTTATCAGACTGCAGAACGGTTGATGATGCCACCGGTACCCGAAGAACTGTTCATGAAGGGTGTAGAAGAGACTGTCCGGGCCAATTATGCCTGGATCCCACCCTATGGCTCAGGTGCTTCACTCTATATTCGCCCTTTGTTGATTGGGGTGGGGGAGAACATGGGCTTAAGGCCTGCACTACAGTATGATTTTCGGGTCATTGTTTCACCGGTAGGCCCTTATTATAAAGGTGGTGGTGTTTCATTGATATCACTGGCTGTAACTGAGTTTGACCGGGCAGCCCCCTTGGGGACCGGGAAATTTAAGGCGGGAGCCAATTACGCTGGCGGATTACTCTCAACCCAGACTGCTAAAGATATGGGAGCCAATGAAGCGCTTTATCTGGACTCTGCTGAGCGCAAGTACCTGGATGAAGCTGGATCCGCCAATATTCTCCTTGCAATGACGAATAACCGCTTTGTAACACCAAAATCCAAAGCGATTCTCCCCAGCGTGACCCGCCGCTCTATCATGATTCTGGCCAAAGAGGAGTTGGAAATGAATATTGAAGAACGGCCGGTCGCAATTAGAGAAGAGATGTCTGAGATAGAAGAGATGGCAGCTTGCGGAACGGCGGCTGTGATATCCCCCGTAGGTAAAATATGTGTCGATAATCAATGGCATACGTTTTATGGTGACGGTGAAGCAGTAGGACCGGTAATGCAGAAACTCTACGATTCACTGACCCAGATTCAAAGAGGGGAAAAGGCAGACCCTTATGGATGGGTGAAGAAAGTCGAGATCAACTGATTCATCGGGAATCCAAATCTTGCGCTCCCTTGCAAAGGGGGTGCTATCATGTTGTGGGGTTCTCATCAGAGACTTCAAGAATTTGTTACGGTATTATGGCAGCGCTCTTCGGAATTTTCGTCACCTCATTCATTATCGCTTTTTCTGGGGCTCTCATGCCAGGGCCTTTTTTAACGGCGACCATCAGCGAAACCACTAAAAGGGGATTTTATGCGGGTCCCATGATGATTGTCGGTCATGGCATTTTGGAATTACTTCTGGTAGTGTCTTTGATGCTGGGATTGGCCCCTGTCCTAACGAATGATACGGTATTTGGTGCCATTGCCCTCTCCGGTGCCTTTATCCTCTTCTGGATGGCTTTCGGGATGTTTCGTTCACTGCCAACTTTGCAGTTGCTGACAGCATCGTCGGATATACGCAGAGGAGGATTGATCAGGACCGGGATTCTGATGACTATCGCCAATCCCTATTGGACAATCTGGTGGGCAACCATTGGCCTTGCATACATCGTTCACAGCCAGGCTTTTGGGTTGACCGGTGTGACGCTGTTCTTCATCGGACATATTCTGGCGGATCTGGTCTGGTACTCAGTTGTCTCTTTTTCCATAGTCAAAGGGAAGTCCTTTCTCAGCGTCCAGGTATATCGCACTGTCATTGGTGTTTGCGCCTGTTTCCTGGTGGTTTTTGCTGTTTATTTTGGCTATTCAGGGATTGAAAAATTCATGGTTTTTGTATAAAGAACTTCTAGAATCCGTCGATAACGTTCTGTTATATCATAGCAGCGATGCTAGTTTTATGGAAAAAATAGATAAATCACTGACCGTAAAATGTCCCACATGCCAGCAACCAACCGCCTGGCATGAAAATGAATTTCGTCCCTTTTGCAGTGAACGGTGTAAGATGATCGATCTGGGTAACTGGGCGGGGGGCAAATATAATATCGAAAGCGTTGATCCCCCCGACTTTCCTGACGACGGGACTAACGGACTCCCTGGCCAACACCGCCCCCCTGACAATTAATCAACGAAGGCGGTGAGATAGATGGTGTTCCACTATCAGCCAAACCTATTCGATTTTCTTTTCGGGTTCGGCCTCTTCCGCAACAATGATCAGCTCTTTATTGGCAACGAATGTTTTTTCGCCGATGCCACGCACCTGCATGATCTCTTCCGGATGTTTGAACTCACCCACTTCTTTGCGGTATTTAATAATTCGAGCCGCGTATTTTGGTCCGACTCGGGCTAATGTACATAACTGTTTTTCATCAGCTGTATTGATGTTTATTTTTCCCTGATCGGCAGACACAGGTATTCCCATCAAAAATACCAGCAAAACCAGAAGATGGGTGACCCATTTTAATGTTCTGTTTAGCATTTTTCCTCCCTTGAATTAGTTAAGAAATAATGAGTATTCCTGATTAAATTTTTCCAATAATTCAATGGAAAAACCGGTACTACTTTTTCAAAAATTGATCTGAATGTCAATAATTTAGAAAAACAATTATAAGATGCCTTCCAGCGAGGGATAAGAAGAATTCGCATTGGGACTGGTGGTGAAATTTCAAGGTTGAACCGTGGTTTTTTTTCCGAATTCAATAATATTTCATACCCATTCCCACATTTCCAGAGTGGAGGGGAATGTGAATCAAGATAATGGGAAACAGGACGTTTTCCCGTCATGTTTCTGATAAATCCCTTGGCTCCAGGGATGGATTTGGTTCGGTGCTGCGAGTCTCGCACTTCATATTTTGAATCATATCCTCTCGGCGGAGCAGATGCTGACCAATTACAAAATTTCATTGCTTCGTTCAGTGAGTCAGTTGAATTCCAACTGCCTGTAACCCTGTTTTCTTCGGAGGTAATTTAGATACCGTTTTTAGGGTGTGTCTGATATGATGGAATCTTAAGTGAGTGATTTTTTTCCGCTTTGATCTGTTGATAGAGGAACTCTGTCAGTATGCAAATATCCAATTATCTGAGTAGAAAGGGTGTGAATGAATCGACCGAGAATTTTTTTGAGTAATGACGACGGTATTGAATCACCGGGTCTGGTGGCAGCTGTCAAAGCAGTGATGGATCTGGGAGAAATTATTGTGGTGGCTCCCTCTACACAGCAGACTGGTATGGGGAGGAGTTTGAAAGGGGATGCGCAAGGCAGTTTGATTCCTTTCGATTTTGGGATTAACGGGCACGATATCCGGGCTTACCATTGTGACGGCACGCCGGCCATGGCTGTGCACCATGGCGTCTTAGCACTTTGCTCCGATCGTAAGCCAGATTTGTTGATCAGCGGGATCAATTATGGGGAGAATATCGGAACGGGCGTCACAGTCTCCGGGACAGTGGGGGCGGCTATGGAAGGAGCGGATTTGGGAATTCCTTCAATGGCGATTTCCAAACAGACTGATATGGGAGATTATCATGAGTATACGGAACAAGACTGGCGAGCCACTGCCCATTTTCTGAGACAGTTTGCCAAGATCATGCTGACCGCTACCTTGCCGGTCGATGTAGATCTACTGAAGATTGATGTTCCCAAAGAGGCATCTCCTGATACTCCCTGGCGGTTAACATGCTTATCGAAGGCTCGTTACTGGAGTACATTTCTGAAAGATCCGGGTCCTCACAGTAAAATAGAAGATGCTGAAGTATCCATTAAAATCGAAGAAGCCAGACTGGATGCCCAATCGGATGTTTTCGCCATTGCTGTGGACAAGGTAGTGTCAGTTACGCCGTTGAGTTTGGATTTTACAAGTCGGACGAGCTTTGAGCAGATACTTAAACACCTGACGTCCGCTAGAGAAAATTGAAGGGAGAGAGAAGTATGAATGATTCTGAATTTCAGCAGTTTATCCAGACATTCCGGAATACTGTCAAAAATCTCATTTCAAATGAAGAAGCGCTGGAGACAGTCAACCATCTGGAAGGACTGCCCCGGGAGCTTTTGGATCAAATACTGGCCTCATCGCCCCTCTCCGTGTTTATTCCAACAGCGTACGGTGGTGATGGTGGAAAACCGGATCGTTGTTTGACGCTGTTGGAAACAGCGTCATATGAATCCATTGCCATTGGTCTGCTGCTGGGCATTAACGGGTCGCTTTTTCTGGACCCGGTTGGGAAGTATGGGAGCGAAGTAGCCAAAGCGCATGTCTTTAAACGGTTTTTGCAGGATAAAACACTGGGCGGATTGATGATCACGGAGCCGGATTATGGGACGGACGCTTTGGCCATGCAGACTTTCTACCAGGAAACCGAGAAAGGAGGACACATTCAGGGGGAGAAACATTGGGGTGGATTAACCGGCTTGGCTGATTTCTGGTTAATGACTGCCAGAAAGAAAAAGCCGAATGGAAATCTGTCCAGGGATGTCGATCTTTTTATTTGTGAAATGGATCAACCAGGTCAGCGCATCGTGGTTGAATCCTATTATCATAAACTGGGACTGTTTTTAATTCCTTATGGCCTGAATCGAGTTGATATTACAGTGCCTTTGACATCGAGGCTGACGCCCCAAACAAGCGGTCTCAAATTGATGATGGACTTGCTGCACCGGAGCCGTCTGAGGTTGTCGGGAATCGGGTTGGGATTTATTAAGCGGTTGTTGGACGAAGCGCTTGATCATTGCCGATCTCGTTCAGTTAGTGGTGGAATGCTCAATTCCTATGATCAGGTTCAGTACAGGCTCGCTGAGCTTCAAGCTTGGTACACGATCAACTCTGGCATGTGTTTCTACACTAGCAAGGTGTCGTCCATTGAATCCGATCTTTCGGGTCTGGGATTACAAGCAAACGCCAACAAGGCCATACTCACGGATATCATGCAGGATGCCGCCCAGTCGCTTCTGCAACTTGTGGGGGCAAAAGGGTATCGCCGGGACCATATCGCTGGCCGGGCTATTGTAGATTGCCGACCGTTCCAGATTTTCGAAGGGTCAAATGATGTGATGTACAGCCAGACAGCAGACCTGTTTATCAAAGAGATGAAACGAGCCAAGGAGTCAAATCTCTATCGTTTCTGCACCGGATTTGAGCCGGTTTCGCGAGCAACCATGCATTTCCGGGATCTGCTGGATGTCAGTTTCGATCTTGATGCTGTGCAACGGGTCCGGGTGCGCCTGGGGAAAATTGTGGCCTGGTTGCTTTCGATTGGTTACGTGCTTGATCTGGCGGATCATGGATTTAGACGGGATTTGATAGATAACGCAATTGCAGTTGTACGTTTGAAGATAGCAGAGCAGGCGATCGGTTTGTCGCAATCCAAACCGAGGTCACTGATAGAGGATTATGTAGATGGCGGTGATTGGAAACGATTAAAGGGTAGGTAAAAATAACTTTATCTTCTGTTTTGCCCATATTTGGGATGCCTACGCTAGTGTTTTACTACAGTTATTCTTAAAATATCTTGTATAACTCTAAAATAAATGACAAAAGGAAAGCGGTTCATTAGTGATCGTCTGATATTGTCCGAAACAATCATCCACTGAGAAGGTGCTGATGAAACTTTCAAAATGTGTTGTTCAAAGTCGTTCAAAAAATCCAGTCCCAGACCCTTTGAACATTCTTCATAATATTCAATAATTTCTCTAAGCTCCTGTTCAATAGCCGGATGATATTCAATTCTCATTTCTGTAGTTTATCCATTAAATCCTTATGAGATAATGGCGTAACAAGGCCCTTTTCGAGTTCCTTATCTCGGTGTTTTGCCAGTTTTATAGCCTCTTCTTCGGACATATCCGTTGAGAATTTGAATGGATCTTCAAGACTTTCCCAAATCGTTTCTGCAAGAATTGCCCGATCATGCGAATTAAGTTGTAAGGCTTCATTTGCAATTTGATCGATACTCATAAGACATCCTCTCTTGAACTCGTGGCAGTTCATAGTTAAATCAAATGGAGCAACAATCTAAAGATCTATCTATAAATTTTTTTCTCATTTTAACAATTTAAACAAAGTATTGCAAATAGCCAGAAACTGTCGAGTTAGCCACACTTTTACAACAAGAGTTTTGTTGTTTTTCCAATGCCGCATTTGAGATGGTAAAATGCAGGACTGATGTTGCGATGAAGATTGTCCAGAGCAGTGCAGCGGTATTAATGGTGGAGATTCATGAGGTTCTCTCAATTTGAATGTCTTAATTGGTGCGACAATCTCAGGAAAGAATTGTACTTCGGTTTAATCTCATGCACGGTGGATGAACCATTCAGCTTATCAACATTTGCTTTGCATCTTCTTGCTCGGAATTCAGTTAGCGTCTGTACGATGTTTAGGGAATGCTTGCCCATTAGCTGCAATCGCATTTTTGTAAAATTATTCGTTGCGGAAGTTCGTAATATGCAAATGTGCACTATCTCAATAAAATCACCAAATGCTTTCGATAGAGGGAGTTGATCTAGTAGACCGGCTTTTTTGCAAACCTCTATCAAGTAATCAGAAACACCATCTCCAAATCTAATCCGATAAAGTCGGCAAAAAAAAAATCTGGTTTATAGGAGGGTAATGCTTTATCCGAATGCAGACGATCTTGTTTTACCATTTGTTGTACTTGCTACTAAGGACATTAACTGTTTTACTCATCAGGGTTTTGCTTGGTTATGTTGGACATGAGGACTATTTATGTTCAGCATCATTTCGAGTTAGGAAATCAGAAACGATAATTTTGAAAATATATCTCCCCGATTTATCATCACTTTTTTCTTTGTTTTCTTTTTACTGAACTTTTCATTCCAAACTTTTCTTCTACCTTTTTACGGACTGAGGTAAGTGACTTAGAACACTCTTGGATTTCTTGAAGCATCTCCAACACATTATCTTTCAAACGTTTTTCCTCAAAAATATCTAACTGATAATTGGGTGGTACCTCTTTACTTACTAATCTACTCTCACTGAGCTCTGCCTATTTAACACTAGTAGTGATGAGAGGAAGTATTTCCACTTTTAAATACCCAGTTGTAAGGGTCCTAATGCCAAGCCTTCCTCCTTCGTGGTTCCTAAGTAGATTCGTCATCTCTGAAAAAGCGATATCACAGTTGGGGCGATCCAACCAATTCGAAGGCCGTCCTAACTCTCTATTTATTAGCAATCCAAGCCCATTCCCGTAGTCAGTAACTGATGCAGTGGGATCCAAACCAGCAAATGCTCCATACCAAAGGAAACTCTCACCAATTTCGGTTATTGCAGAAAATAGGAGAGGAAAGTGATCAAGACTACCTGGTTGAATTCTGCTTGTTAGATATCCTGCAACAAACGCGCGTATTTTTTCGTTTTCAGTGGGCCGTGTGATAGCTCTTGTATCGCTATTTCGACGGCCTTGACTCCACTCTCTCTTGGGCCTTCAAGTGCTTCAATTGCAGCCTCAACTTGTGGGAAGCGATCAGGTAGTTTTTTCCATAAATCACTAGGAACAATTCCATTATTCTTCACTCCTTGAATTGCTTCAAAAAAGAACGATTCGGTTGAGGAGTTAGCATTATAATTGGTATTTTCTCCAACCCCGCTTAGAACAGTTTTCCACACATCGCCTATATCTTTGGCCGATAAACTCATTGAGGCTTGGTTGGTAAGTTCACGGATGGATAGCTATCCATTTTTAATTTGGTTAATTAATTTTCCATTTTCTAAACAAATTTTGTCGTATTTTTTTATGCTTTCGGCGCATACAAAAGAAAACGTTCGGAGAAAAGCAGAAAGTGGTAATCGATTCAGATCGGTCCGACCTATTGAATAAGCTATACCCTCAGCTAAGATGAGTCCTATATCCGCTGATCTGATATTTTGCTGTAAAATTGGTTGATTAAGCTATCCTCCAATACTTTGACCTATCAGCTCATCAGACATTCGTCTTGCACGAATAGGATCCATAGTCGGCGCTCTCACAGAAATTATGATTAATTATACTTCTGGTTTGGAATATGTGAAAAAATCAGATTGTTGATTTTGACCTGTTATAAATATCAAAATGAAAAATCAATCCAGGGAATCTTTTGTAATATTTAATACTGTTTACATGGAATCTAATCACTATTACACTGAAATGGCAACTTAGATTCTCAACAGACCTCGCTTACCGTATTCTGTGTAAAGGTGCCTTGGGTCAACAAATTGGACCTCACACCTTCTTGTTGCTAATGGACATATAAAAGTCTACGAATTTTTCCATAGGAGGATTGCGGATTAAGGGATAAAGTCTCCGGCGTGCGGGAAATGTGCCGTTAACGTGGGTTGGGTTGATAGAGGATTATGCAGATGGCGGTGACTGGAAACGATTGAAGGGTTAATTGGTTTCTGTTAAGCGGCTCTTTGTCTCAGGGCCGATAGTCCTCATCATCATCTTCGTCATATGAAAGATACAGTTCTTTTAGTTGGTTGAATTCATCCACCCTGATTTGAACTTCCTGTTCCTGCAAGTGATACTCGAACTTCTGCAGGAAAATACCGGGTTCTCCTTCCAACTCTCCAGTATCGAGACAGTAGCGCCAGAGATGCTTGGCGCACACCAGATGGTTTTCTTCCAGGATCCCCTGAGCCATGGGTGCTTCCTGGTGTAGACAGCGTCCCGCAAAAACAGACAGGGTCTCCCCTTTTTTGACAATCACCAGTTCAACGTTTTCAAACGATACAGGATTGATCCCTTCCGAAAGACTGGCTACGTCGGCGATCGGCAGCCAATCTGATCGGTTTGTATTGCCCATAAGCCTGTTTTCAATTTGTTTAAATCTTCCCTGTCTTCAGGAAATGGCCCCATTCAGCCGATCCAGTAGTGAGTCGGCTTCTGCGATGATGTCATCTATAATCTGCTTCACCGGTTTCACTTCGTCGACCAGCCCCACCGACTGTCCACAGGCCAGGGGTGAAGATTCAGCATCCCCACTAACAAAGGCCTGCTTGCCCTTACCGCCAGCTACTGCGGCAATTACCTCTTCCAGAGTTGCGCCGGACGCTTCCAGTTCCAGACACGCTTCCGCTAGCTGATTTTTGGCGACACGGATGGGGTTGCCGATGGACTTCAACAAAATCATGGTGTCGGTGGCAGGGGTCTCGACCAGCTTCTGTTTAATTCCCGCATGAATTGCCGATTCCTCTGAAGCGAAAAAGGCAGTCCCCAGGAGAACCGCTTCCGCTCCCATGGCGAGGGCCCCTAAAAATCCAGCACCATTTGCGATACCACCCCCAGCGATAATGGGAATGTTCAGCTCCTTGATAGCCAGGGGCAGTTGAATAAAAGCTGCGACATTGTCATTCCCAATATGACCTCCGGACCCGTAGCCAAGAATAGTGACTGCATCCACACCCAGCTTTTCTGCTTTTTTGGCATGCCGAACGCTGGTGAGTTTGTGAATCACCTTGACCCCGCCCTGTTTCAAAACAGGCATCAGCGGCTCGGGACTGCGACCGGCAGTTTCAACAAATTTGATACCACATTCACATATCACATCACAGAACTGCAAAGTTCGTTTGGGTTCCCCAAATTCTGGCACCATGGAGAGATTAATACCAAAGGGTTTATCTGTCAAATCCCGCATCTTTTTAATCTCTTCCTTCAAATCTTCTGGCTTTTCAAGGGATTCGGCGGTGATAAAACCGGTTCCGCCGGCATTGCAGGCATGAGCAACGAACTCCGCCCGACTGATCCACTGCATGCCACCAGACAGGATTGGGTACTTGATGCCTAACATTTCCGTAATTTTTGTCTGATACCGTTTTGCCATCTCTTTTGTCCTTTATTAGTGGGTTATGATTTGTTGAGAAGAGATTCCGGAATATCAATGATCTTCGCCCGCAAATATTCCCCCAGAGTTTTTGCCTGGGGATCCATGCGCATACCAGCTGCTACACCTTCTCCCAGTAAGCCTATGATGTAAAAGTTCAGAGCGAACAGATTGGGCAGTTCATAACGCTCGATCTCATACTCACGCATATCCGGTAGCAGTTTTTTGAGTTTGTCTATTGTCAGAAAGTTGTTTAAAAATGCATATGACTCTGCTGTTTTTCCCCAGATCCCCAGGTTGGCGTTACCACCTTTGTCTCCGGAACGCGTGGCAAAGAGACGGCCCAAGGGTAAACTGACGGTTTTACCTGTGGGGACCGCTGGAATTTCAATCGCTAGTGGGGTCGTCGGGGCAGCCGAGGCATCAGAGCCCGTGGGATTGACAGTGAACTCCTGGCCACCGACAAAAATTTTCTGCTGAATTTTAGATCCCGAAATCAGTGTCGGCCAATGCTGAATCACCGGACTGCCTTTAGTTGGAGGAGCCGTACCTGTGAAACCAGGGATGCTGGTTAGAGCGAACTCGATGATTTTGGCTGAAAACTGAGCTACTTTCTTAGAGTCTGGATCTATTACCGCTATGGTCAGGTAAGCAAAAGCCTCTTCATTGCTGGGTGGGTTTTCCTTCTGGGACTGTATCAAGGTGACCTTGGCCGTTTGAAACTGATCCTTACCGCCAACACTATTAAAGATGGTGTCTTCTAGAATTTTCGCTTTCTTTTCAATGTCGAGACCGGTCAGGACCAGCGTTGTGGAGTAGCGGTGTCCAAAAAGATTGTTGATACAGACCTTGGCTGTATCTGGTGGAGGCTCTCCACAGACGCTCTTGACCAGAACCCGGTCATTCCCTTCCTGTGAGATATCGATTGTATCGAAACTGGATGTGACGTCAGGTGTCAGGTATTTTGGGCCCCGCACTTCGTACAACAGCTGGGCGGTAACGGTTCCGACAGAGACCAGACCACCCGTGCCCGGATGCTTGGTGATGACAAAGGAGCCGTCTGCGTGCATTTCTGCGATGGGAAATCCTACGTTGTCAAATGAGGGAACTTCATCGATAAAAGAGTAATTTCCCCCTGTCGCCTGACCGCTGCACTCGATGATATGACCCGCAACGGCTGCACCGGATAGTTGATCCCAATCCGTTGGTTTCCAGCCAAAATGCCAGGCGGCCGGTCCCATAACCACTGCTGCATCGGCAAGACGTCCTCCAACGACGATGTCTGCTCCTTCTTCCAGGGCTTTGACCACTCCCCAACCACCCAGATAGGCGTTGGCGGTCATGGATTGCAACCCGGCCTCCTTAAGGGCGGTGCCCTTATCCATGTGTGTGAAGCTTTCTCCCTGTTCCTGGAGTTCGGCCAGGCGTGGGATAAGGTTATCTCCTTCGATGTAGGCAATTTTGGGCTTCAGTCCCAGGGTCGCTGCTACTTCTTCCAGTGCGACCGCCAGACCCTTGGGGTTCAATCCACCTGCATTTGAAACGACACGGATTTTTTTATCCAGACATTGACCCATTATTTCTTCTATCTGCTTTAGAAATGTAAATGCATATCCTCTGGATGGGTCTTTGAGGGTTTGCCGGAAAAGAATAGCCATCGTTAATTCCGCCAGATAGTCCCCGGTTAGAAAGTCGATAGGTCCTCCTTCAACCATCTCTTTTGCGGCGCTGAATCGATCTCCCAGGAAACCACTGCAATTGGCAATGATGAGTTTATTTTTATCTCCCATGTTCTTCTCCATTTCAATAGTAAATAATTTAATAATTATGGATAAGTGCGCTGAATCCTCTCGCAATGCTCAGGGATGGTTGTTTTTATAGGAAGGTCAGTATTCATAACACTCCTGACCTATGTCAAGGTGTATTCCCTGAATTGCTCTAAAACTAAGGGGGTTCTGAATAAAAATTTTATTTTGAATTAGATTCATAAACTGAACAAACATTAGATAATCTGGTACGTTCTGTCAAGTGATAAGTGTTGGAAAAACAGCTCAGATAAATAGACCGAAGGTAGAAGGTTAGATGGAAATTTTCTCTTTGATGTACGGACTAAGGCACTAGTGGTCTGTTTCAAATTATCGTACGATTATAGTCGACCGTTTCAGAGTCGAGGGGGGAGGGGGGATTCAAAACGATGGAAAACAGGATGTTTTCCATCAGTTCTTGCTGCGAGTCTTGCACCTCATATTTTAAAACGGAATCCCCTCGACGAGCCGCAACATGGGCTTTGACATTTATAGTCAATCTATTTGTCACACTACATTAACTGGATATGGATGCTGGAATGCAGTTGTACAAAGACTGTATATTGTGATTCCAGGCTTTACCTTCATGCCTTCGGACTTGAGTCTAGTATCTGGCTGATGTGTTCAGGTGGGCTGATCGAGGGGGCACTCCGCACCCCGGATCAGGTTGCTGCTCTATGGGCAGCTCACTTCCCGGGGGCGAAACATTTAATATCAATATCTAAGCGGTTATTTATGCGTAATTGGCATAACTCCCAAAATTACGTTCTGCAGTGAATACAGGTATCAAAATGGTTATCAGGCAAGTTATAATTCTTCTGGAAATATTCCAGCTGCTTGATGGGAGCCATGTCCCGACCACATTTCTTGCATTTTTGCATCGCAAACTCGGTATTCCAAATGGTGCGGATGCCATTTTCTTCTTTCAGCGGGATGGCATCGACCGGACAGATGTATGAACAGGAACCGCAGGCAATACAGTCGACAGCTGGGCCTTCAAAGGGTGTTGCGACTACGCGCTCATTACCGCGCCCCTTGTAGCCGATGGCTGACACGCCGACGACTTCACGGCAAACTCTGACGCACTCACCGCAAAGGATACATTCCTTCAGATCGACATCAAAACGGGATTTAGCGACCCCCACGTACGCAGCCAATTCCTTGAGCTTCGCATGGTACGGATTACGAGCCAGCATCAATTCTATGACCAGTTTACGAACATTGGAAACCCTTGGCGTCTCGGTTTGTACTGTAATGCCGTCAGCGACTTCATAGATGCATGAAGCCACCATGCGTGTGCGTTGCTTCTGGGTGATCTCCACCATGCAGAGACGGCACGAGCCCCAAGGGGTCAGTTCATCGTTATCGCAAAGGGTCGGAATGTAGATGTTGGCCGACTGTGCGGCTCTGAGGATAGTGGTCCCCGGTTCAGCCTTTATCTCTCTGCCGTTGATGGTAATAGTGATGGTTTCAGACATGATTTTCTCTCTTTTCGAAAAACTCAGATTCACAGTTATTAATTCTTACCCGATTAAGCCACAATAATAGCAGCATCCTTACAGATTTCATAACAGGCGCCACATTGGATACACTTGTCCTGGTCAATTGTATGGAGCTGCTTCTTTTCTCCAGTGATAGCCTGAGTCGGACATGGTTTGACGCACAGGCGGCAACCGGTACAGTCGGCATTAATGGTATAAGTGATCAGTGCCTTACAGACGCCGGCCGGGCATTTTTTGTCTCTGATATGGGCTTCATACTCCTCCCTGAAGTAGCGAATCGTGCTGAGTACCGGAGCTGGAGCCGATCTGCCAAGAGCACAGAGGGACCCGTCTGCGATGGCTTCTCCCATCCACTGCAGGGTGTCAATATCTTCTTCTTTTCCTTTTCCTTTGGTGATCCGCTCAAGAATGATCCGCATCTGATGAACACCTTCACGACAAGGGGTACATTTTCCACAGGATTCCTCCTCCAGAAATCTCAGAAAAAAGAGCGCCACGTCCACCATGCAGTTGCGGTCATCCATGACGATCATCCCACCGGAACCCATCATAGATCCGAGTTTGGTTAGTTCATCAAAGTCAACGCGAGTATCCAGGTATTCCTTGGGAATACACCCACCGGAGGGGCCACCCGTCTGAACTGCCTTGAATTCTCGACCGTCTGGGATTCCACCACCGATATCATAGATGATTTCTTTCAAGGTGGTCCCCATGGGGACTTCTACCAGGCCGGTATTGTTAATCTTTCCCACCAGGGCGAAAATCTTTGTTCCTTTACTGCCTTCGGTTCCAATGGATTGGTACCAGGCTGCTCCCTTATTAATGATCAAGGGAACGTTGGCCCAAGTCTCAACATTGTTCAGGCAGGTTGGTTTGTCGTAGAGTCCCTTATCAGTGGCGTGAACATATTTGGCTCTGGGTTCTCCGCTGCGTCCCTCGATAGAGGCGAACAGCGCGGACGATTCTCCGCAGACAAAGGCACCGCCACCGCGAACGATCTTAACATCAAAACTGAAAGTCGATCCCAGGATGTTGTCACCCAACAGTCCAAGCTTACGGGCATTCTCAATTGCCAGTGTGGCATTGGTCACCGCTAGGGGGTATTCATTCCGAACATAGATGTAGCCCTGGGAAGATCCGATGGCGTAGGCGCCGATCAGCATTCCTTCAAGGATCGAATGGGGATTTCCCTCTAGCAGACTTCGGTCCATATAGGCCCCGGGGTCTCCCTCGTCGGCGTTGCAGATAACATATTTAATGTCGCCTTCCGCTTTACGGGTAGCATCCCATTTCCAGCCGGCAGGGAATCCACCACCACCACGACCGCGCAAGTTCGCATCAATTACTTCCTGGATGACACCTTCCGGCTTCATCGCACTGAGTGCTTTTCCCAATGCCTGATATCCGCCCACTGCCAGATAATCGTCAACGTTCACAGGATCGATTTCCGGGTTCTGGGCCAGCAGCAGACGCATCTGTTTATTGTAAAAAGGCACATCGGTTTCGAGTGTGATTTTTTCACCAGTGACCGGCTCTTCGTAAAGTAGTCGATCAATGACTTCACCGTTGGCGACTGTTTTTTCGAGAATTTCCGCTGCGTCATCTAACCCGACTCTCTGATAAAATGTTTTATCGGGATAGTTGACGACAATCGGGCCTCTCTCACAGAAACCGTGGCAGCCAGATGAGCGCAGGCTCACGGTGTCTTCAAGTTTTTTGTCTTTAATTTCTTTTTTAAAGTTGTCGATGAGCTTCTGAGTGCCATACGCCAGACAACCGGTTCCAGCGCAGACAGTGACGCAGGCTTTGTCCGGATCTCGCTTGGCGACAATCGACTCTTGCAGCGCTTTTAGTTGCTCAGGGGATGTGATTTTCTCCATTATGATTTACCTTCTTCGCTTTTTTGACTCTCTTTGCCCAGCTTCTTCAGCAACCGACTGGTTTTAGAAATGGTCATTTGTCCGTGATATTCACCGTTAACAACTAAAATAGGTCCCAAAGCGCAGGCTCCCAGACAGTTGACGGTTTCAAATGTGTATTCAAGATCCTCAGAGGTTTCGCCCTCTTCGAGATCCAGTTCTCTTTTAATGTGATCGACGATCAGGGGCACACCTCGAACGTGACAGGCAGTTCCTTTACAGAGAGCCATCTGTATGCGTCCTCTTGGCTCTAAACTGAATGCCTGGTAGAAAGTGGCCACTTCGTAGACGCGACTGATGGGAAGTTCCAGAAACGAACTGACCAGATTCAAAGCCTCTTGAGGCAGATAGTTCAGTTCCTTTTGTACATCCTGAAGCATGGGCACCAGAAATCCCTTGTCTCCCTCGTATCGGTCGATAATACTTTTGATGGTTTTTTCCATGATCTGTTTTCTAATAATCAGGTTTTAGCCTGGGCCTTGGCCCTCAGTTTTTCAAAATCCTTGGCGACCTTTTTCTGAATGGTCTCGATCAGTTCTGGGGTCAGATGTCTGAAACGACCCTGGGGTTTCAAATACTCCTCAACAGGTCTCATTTCAGGTTCCATGGATATCTTATATTCGCCATTAATGACCTCGTAGAGAGGGAAAACACCTGTTTCAACGGCCAGTCGACCGATCCAGATAGCTTTATCAGTGGGAATTCGCCAACCAGTCGGACAGACAGACAGGATATGCACATAGGCCGGACCTTTCATGGCGGCTGCCCTTTCTACTTTCTGGATCAGATCCAACGGGTAGCTGGCACAGGCGGTTGCGACATAAGGAATTTCGTGAGCAGCCGCAATAGCAGCCATGTTCTTTTTCCATGTCAACTGACCTGCATGAACCTTACCAGCAGGTGTGGTGGTAGTACTTGCTCCGTATGGAGTGGATGAAGAGCGCTGAATCCCCGTATTCATATAGGCTTCATTATCGTAGCAGATGTAGGTCATATCGTGTCCGCGCTCCAGAGCACCTGAAAGAGATTGCAAACCAATATCTGCTGTGGCGCCATCACCACCCATTCCCAAGATTTTGGTGTTCTGATCCGGGATCTTTCCCTTACGAACCAGCGCTTTCATTCCAGCTTCTACACCGGAGGCCACTGCTGCAGCATTCTCGAATGCCACATGAATCCAGGGGACAGCCCAGGCGGTGTGCGGGTACGCTGCAGAGACTACTTCCATACAACCGGTGGCACTGGCGACGATCACATTCGAGCCCATCGCTTTCGCTACCAGGCGAACAGCCAGAGCTTCGGCGCAACCTTGACAAGCCTTGTGTCCCGGTGTGAAGTACTCCTGCTTGTTGACCAGACGGGAGGCGTATACATTTAAAGGTTCCATCATCCTCTGACTCCGTAAATAGTATAGTCATTTCGCTTCAGTTCTTCTTCCGAAGCACTTGTCGATTCTTCGTAAATCTTGATAAAATCTTTGGCGGTAATATCTCTTCCAGCCAGGCTACAGACGTAGTTGGTGACAAACGGCATGTTGTCCTGGTGATAAAGGGCATTTCGTATTTCGCTGGCCACCGGTCCACCCGGTCCACCAAAAGAAATCGCCCGATCAATGACAATAATCTGATCCAGACCTTTGACCATTTCAGCAAACTCTTCAAATGGAAATGGACGCCAGAGTCTCAGTTTGAGCTGTCCCGCCTCTTTGCCTTGTTCCCGGAGTTCATCGATCGCCAGGGATACAGTCTCCCCTGTACTTCCCATGGTGAGAAAGGCGACTTTTGCGCCATCCATTTTGTAACTCTCGACGGGTTTATAGTAACGTCCACAAACGTCACCCAGATCCTGCCATCCTTTTAGAATGTAGGGCTTGGAATCGATCAACGCCTCGTTCTGGGCCTTCTTGGCCTCGGTAAACGCATCGGGCATCCCTAACGCGCCCATGGTGATCGGTTTATCAGGGTCTAATCGATTCACTGGTTCAAAATCCGGCAGGTATCGGTCCACCATCTCCTGCTCCCAGTATTCAATTGGCTCAATCATGTGGGAGAGTCCAAAACCGTCAATATTGATGATAAAGGGCAGAGAGACGTTTTTGTCTTCTGCCACTTTAAAGGCCATAAAGACATTATCAAAGACTTCCTGGCCGTTTTCTGCAAACATCTGAATCCAACCGGTATCCCGAATGGACATTACATCAGAGTGGTCGTTCCAGATACTGAGTGGTCCGGAAAGCGATCGGTTGGCCAGTATCATGACAACGGGTAGCCGCATCGATGCTGTCAGGTACACAATTTCGTTCATTAAGGCCAGCCCCTGAGAGCTAGTACAAGTGAATGTTCGTGCGCCTGCGCCAGAAGATCCGCAGGCAACACTCATGGCTGAGTGCTCGGACTCTACCGGGACGAATTCGGCGTCCAGTATTCCTGAATTAACCAAGTCTGCCAGGTGTTCCACAATGTGGGTCTGTGGAGTGATGGGATAAGCCGCCACCACATCTACATTGGTCATCCCGATAGCATCAGCTGCTGCGATGGATACTTCTACTCCTCTTTTTTTAGACATTATTCCTCCTCCGCAACCATAGTGATACATCCTGTAAAACATTCAGCCGCGCAGATGCCACAGCCTTTGCAAAAATAAAGGTCTGCTTGAAAATAACCCTCTGCAGTTTTGACGATCGACATGTCCGGACAGAATATGTAGCAGATACCACATTTAATACATTGAGATTGGTCAACCACCGGCTGTAAGGATCTCCAGTCACCGGTTTTGTAATCTCTGGCAGTCCCAGGTTCACTGATCACAAATCCAGTTTCCAGCTCTTGCCAGGTTGGTTCCGATTTTATTTTAGCCAAATCATTCTCCTTCTTGCTCACATCTATATCTTTTTGCAACTAAAAACTTCGATCGTCGCGGTAGACTCCCGTCAAACGCTGTTGATCTGCACGCTCATCTCTGTGCAGGACGGTTACAGGGAGTGCTGGTGAATTATCAGTCTGGTCCTTAATTAATCTATTTCGTATAGGCCCAGAGTGGAACTGAACCTAATCTAAAACCGGTGATTCTTTACACCCCGGTTTAACGGGTGTTGGTTCTAGCTGACTTCTGTTTCTTTATAAGCCCTCTTCAAGGCATTGATATTTTTATCTGCGATCCGCCCAAATCTATTTTTGAGGGGGCCAATCAACGCTTCAATGTCGATCACTTTTCTCGCTTTCAGAAGTGCGCCAATCATAGTCGTATTGGTGATTAGAATTCCCAATTCCTCTTTGGCGATGACATTTGCATTCACCGTACCCATTTTGCATGTGAGCCCCAGTTCTTCTCGCAGTTCATCCGCAGTATGTTTTGAATTGGTCACCAGGATCCCATCGTCTTTGAGGCCGGATGTAACATCAATGAGTCTGAGAATAGAAGGGTCAAGAACCATTACCAGGTCGGGATTATGGATCATGTGCCTGTTACGGATTGGCTTGTCGTCCACCCGGACGAACGCCATCACCGGTGCGCCTCTTCTTTCCGGTCCAAAATTGGGAAAGGCCTGGGCATATTTCCCTTGTTCAATCGCGGCGGTTGCTAAAAGCTCAGCTGATGTGACAGCTCCCTGGCCACCCCGGCCGTGTAATCGAATCTCAATCATAACGTTTCTATAGAATCAGGTAATCGGAAAAATTGTAATAGTCCCAATGAACGGTCAATTCGAAAATTAAAAAATGAAATCTACAGCCATATAACGGGAAATCTGGTTGAGATAATTTAAATAAGAAATCTCGTGTCTGGTCTTGGCTGATATACCAAATCTACGTAAAATATCTGCCCTCAGCAGGCTTTGCTTCCTAACCCTAACAGATATTGAATCGTAAAATCAATAGCAATTATTTGAAAACTCTCAGGTGGTTGTCTGATAAGCCTAATAAGATAGACTCAAACCGCAAATTAATGCTGCTACGTTTATTCACCACCTTAGGGTGGTTTTCTGTTCTCCCACTTAGAAGGATAAATTATGTGAGGACTGGGACTTCAGCCTGGGTGGTGAAATGAATCACTGCAGAGTTAGCCTTTGCCAATTAATACATACCAGATTCGGAACCCTCGAATTTAGATAAAACGAATCAACGATAAAGCAGTTGAGTAAAACTTAAACTTGGTCAGATACATCAGCATAATTGATGCCGTTTTTTTAAAAATATTTTTAGTTAATATAAACAGATAAATGAAAAATAAACCAAGGCAAATCGAATAGCCAGTGGTTGAGATATATCTCTATTTGGAGAATTTTCTACAGTTTTCGTTTTTCAATATTACCTAAATTTGTCATGATTTATCTATCACTATAAAAAAAATTGAAAGTCCGAAAATTGAGCATATTATAAGGATACTTATGCAGGTCTCAACTCAGTCAAGCGAACTACTGGCTAAAGCAGCTCTATTTAATGGTGTTTTTTCCATTGATTGGCTACTAAATTTGTCAGAGATGAAAGTCTCCCAAATATTAACGATCCTGGATGAACATGTCCGATCTGGTATATTGAAAGAGGAGACATCGGGTCTCTACTGTTTCATTAATGCTGAAAAGCAGAATTCATACAACGGAATTTTTTCTGAAACACAGAAGGAGAATCTGCATCGACGGATCATTGATATTTTCAAGGATGAAACGTTAAAGGATGAGCACACCGCGATTACGCTTTCTCGTCATCTACTGCATATTTCGAATGATCTCGATGGCTGTCAGTGGTTAATTAAAGCCGGAGATCTATTTTCTGAAGAGGTTAAATACAAGGAGGCGATCCAGTGCTATGCCAAGGTGATTAAGGACCTGGATCATGTTAGTCATGAAGAAGGGGATCTTCTGTATATTGAGACCGTTAATAAATATATGAATCTTTTTTCTGTCCGGATCGACAGCAACTGGGCAACGACGATCCTCCAGAATGCTCTGGCGCGCGCCGAAGCCATCAACAGTAATGCCTTTCTTGCCATTCTCAATATGCATATGGCGGTAAACCAATGGCAGCGCGCCAATTTTAAGGTCTCAAAGGCACATTATGATCGGGGTTGGGCGGCAGCCCAGAGCGTCGAAGATCCCAAACTCCTGAAATCCATCTATACGCTGAGCGCGTTCTTCTACTATTTGCAGGGACGTTTTCAGGATACGATCAATGAATATGAGAAATCGGTTCAAAATGTTGAGAAATTTCCTGAAGATACCTCTTTGCTGTTTGCTATTGCCGCCATTGGTCGTTCTTATTCAGCTATCGGTCAGGCCAATCAGGGATTGGGGATGTTGGATGCCATCCGGAAGCACTGTGTTAAGATTAATCAGTTGCAGGTGGCGGAATGGGCAGTTCTACAAATTGGATACATTCTCAAAGGTATCGGTCGGATCGATGATGCCCATAAACTGTTGGCGGATCTGGGAGAAGAAACAATTAAGTCAGGTGATGCTCGACTCAAGGAAGACTTAAAGTTGCTTCAGGCATTGGTCTACTATTGGAAAGAGAACAAAGAGACTTCAGTAACACACCTCAAAGAGTACTTAAAAATTGTTGAAGAGAACGAAGCGCTGGGCATTCCGACATCATCATATGGCTTTATGTTGCAGATCTGTTGGGCGATGGAGCTGGAAAAGTACCCACGGGTTGATGATATATCGCTTGAGGAGGCCGTTAATCAGTCCATCAGTGGAGAGAACACGTTCTATAAGGGCTATGGTTTCAGGTACAAAGCTCTGCTGCAGAAGCAGAATAATCATTCACCTGATGAGATTTTAAAAACCCTGAACCTCTCCCTGAATTGTCTTGAAAAATCCGGACATCGCCTGGCGATCGCCCGGACTCGGATTGAGGTCGCTCGTCAGTACTTGGCCACAGGAGATGAAATGATGGCGCGTAAGGAGGCAAAAAAAGCGGCGGGTACCATCCTCTCCCATAAAGAGTTGCAGTTTCCCGATGATCTGAAGTTTCTGATCAGGGACATCCATATAAAGGACAACTTACTGGAAGAAATTTTAAAACTGGGGCAGGAGATCACCACCATTCGCAATACCAAAGATATTGAGAAGCATATTATCCTGACAGCCATTCAGGTGACGGGTGCAGAGCGGGGAGCCATTTTTCTGTTGGACAGTGACTGTCACCCTGGGGAGTTCTTGCTGCGGGCCGCAAAAAACCTGACTGAAGAGGACATCCGGCGGTCTGATTTCAGGGAACAACTGGATATGATGCAGAAGGTAGTCAAGTCAGGTAAAGGGATCATTAAAAAATTGGATCTCGCAGAGCAACGCAACAATATGCCATACAATGTACGCTCGTATATATGTGTTCCAATGATCATCAAAAACGAAATTATCGGAGTGCTCTATTTTGATAACCGATTCCTCTCTTCGGTTTTTAAGCAGTCGGACCTGGACATGTTTACTTATTTCGCTGCCCAGACAGCTATTGCCATGGACAATGCGGAGGCATACGACGAGGTGCAGCGGCTTAACAAAAAATTGAAGAAGGAGAGCCAGTACTATAAGGAACAACACCTCGAAAGTCTGCGATTTGATAAGATTATTGGTGAAAGTCCGATTATACTGAATCTTTTAAATAAGGTGATTCAGGTAGCGGACACCGACACCACTGTATTGATAACGGGGGAAACCGGCGTGGGGAAGGAGTTGGTAGCTCGCACCATTGTGGATAAAAGCCCTCGTTCGGACAAACCTTTTATCTCCGTGAATTGCAGCGTTTTTTCAGAAACCTTGATTGCCAGTGAACTCTTCGGACATGAAAAAGGGGCTTTTACAGGTGCGAATGAAAAGAAGGCAGGACGGTTTGAGCTGGCAGATGGCGGGACCTTGTTTCTTGACGAAATTGGTGATATTCCCATGGAAGTCCAGGTACGCCTGTTACGCGTTTTGCAGATTCAGGAGTTTGAACGTGTCGGAGGAACCAAAACACTGCACTCGGATTTCCGGTTAGTTGTCGCTACCAACCAGAATCTTGAGAGTCTGGTCAAGGCTGGAAAGTTCCGGGAGGATCTCTTTTACCGGCTCAATGTTTTTCCTATCCAAGTGCCACCTCTGAGGAAACGGAAGGAAGATATTCCCCTTTTGGCATTCCATTTTCTGAAAACCATTTGCCAGAAAATGGGAAAACACTATACGGAGATTCTTGAAAGTGAAATGGAAAAACTGGTGAATTACAATTGGCCGGGGAATGTCAGGGAATTGGAGAATGTAATTGAACGAGGTGTTATCATGAGCGCGAAAACGAATTTCAAGGTTCCGGAGCTGAAAGAGGAACAACAGAGTGTGGAAATTAATCCTGTAGAACTGACCTTGGTGGAAAACGAAAAACGGCATATACTTTGGGCATTGGAGAAAACCGGGTGGAAAATCAGCGGACCTGGCGGAGCAGCTGAACTACTGGATATCAACTATGGCACCCTGCGATCACGAATAGCCAAACACGGAATTAAAAAGAAAACTCAGGCATTGGAAAATTAGTGCTCTTATTCAAAATGTTCATTAAATATGGAGTTGATGAGTTTCGGTCTCTTTCCAGCGGCACAAAAATACACGACTTGGAAACATGATTGGAAATCGGCTGCCCGGATGAAGCACGTGAAATGCTGAATTTGAAGGGAGCTGAGAAGGTCGCGTTTTACGTATTGGAAAAACTTCTCTGGACATCAGTATCTGAAAAATGAGATTTATAACTGAAAGGAATTTTATAAAATTTGGTTTTTAACAAGGACAATAGATCGTTGGTGTGAAATTGGAGTATAAATAGAGGAGAGCTCGATGGGAAATGATATGGAAGATGCGGTGAAATTTGAAGATGTGATTAAAAGACAACGGATCACTAAACCCGATGTTGATCACATTATTGTCACCATAAAAAAGCTACCCCATGAACATTTAATTGAATATGTCGAGTTTCTGGAGCGAAACTGTCCGCAGAAACTGGGTGAAAGAGTTGGAGATGCGATTTTGACAAAATTGGGTATCGATGATCGCTCCTTTATCAAAAAGTATGCTTCAAATATTACTCCCAGACAGGTGGATCGTCTGGAACGATTGATTCAAGCAAAATCAGACCGCTTGCTAGATGTCTACCTGCATATCCTGATGCCGAACGACATCATTAATGAGTTTGTCCTGTTAAAAGGCAACAAGATAAATGATGAGTACCACGGCCATTTTCACAACGCTCTGGATTTGATCAAGTTGGGGGTTGAAATAAATGAAGTGAAAGAACCTGAAGATCTTTTTGATACATTTGTGAAGATGGAAAATGACTATTACGAGAATAATAATCCGCCGGTAGACATCAACACTTTCTATAAACTGGTCATTCCCATGCTCAGAAGGTATTCTGTTAAAAAAGGTCCTGAGGCTTTTTATGAGTTACGAGATAAGACCATCAAAGAGCTTAGAAAGCATGGTGTGACGCCAGAACATCTCTCGATCGATATATTGAATCGAAGGGGAAGACATCGTTCCAAGCAACTGGAGATTGATGACTTCCACGAGGTTGATTTTTGTTGATCCACCGGTTATCCCCAGATTTTGAATTACCATTTAAAAAGGCACCCTGTACATGTTCAGAATTCCAAACATACTTGTTATAGGATCCGCCGGTAGGAATTCCGGAAAAACCGAGTTTGCTTGTGAATTGATCCGTAAATATCGCTCACTTGAGAGAGTGATTGGCGTTAAAATCACGACGATTGATGAGGACAGACCATGCCCAAGAGGTGGTGATAGCTGCGGCGTTTGTGAGTTCTTCACCGGGAAGTATTCCATAACAGAGGAGCGGGATGGACCTTCTGCATGTATCATTTGTGAATCCAATAGTTCTCGTCAGGTGCTGGAACCGGGATTTTTTATAGTGATGAAAGAGAAGAATTCCCGTGTCATAAAAAAAACCTGTAGTGACGTGCTCAAATATGCAGATAAGGTGGTAACGTTTCACGGATCCGGGTGGGATATGTCACCGGAGGATGTCACCTTTGCTAAGGGAAAATGGTCTTTCTAGGAATCAGCCGAGAATTATCAGCATGAATATTTTGGCTGCTGCTGCTCTAATCCAGTTTGCGGAATAAAGATCCTGAGAAAATTTGTCTATGAAAGACTATGAATCTCCATTTTCGATGTTCGCGGTTTGGTTCACAGAAGCTCAGCAACTGGTTGTCAACACGCCTGATGCTATGGTTTTAGCTACAGTTGGACCAGGTGGGCGTCCCTCCTCCCGTATTGTGTTGCTTAAGGAATGGGATCAAAAAGGATTCGTTTTTTTTACTAACTTCGGAAGTCGAAAAGCAGAAGAACTGGAAGCCAATCCGCAGATATCCCTGCTTTTTTACTGGGATGCGCTTCGCAAACAGGTCCGGATAGAAGGAAATGTGGAAAGGATTGACCGAAAGAGTTCACTGCAATATTTTCAGAGTCGACCACTGGAAAGCCAGTGGGGGGCCTGGGCATCCCGTCAAAGTCGCCCTCTGGAAAGCAGATCTTTGCTAGAGGATCAATATTCACATTTCCAGCAGAAATACCCCAAGGAGGTTCCGTTGCCGGAATTCTGGGGCGGATACAGGCTGCTTCCCGACTATTTTGAATTCTGGGAAAATGGCGAATATCGGCTACATCACCGTAAAACCTTCAAAAGGCAGGGAGACAAATGGGAAACCGCCCTGCTCTTTCCATAACTGTTCTTCAGCTTATTCATACACAGGTAGGACAGTCTGGATAATTTTTATCCATTGGCATGATTGTATCCTGCTATCCCGGATATTTATTAGCCAGTAACTGGCAATCTTCTTTGAAAAATTTTCGAAGATTGAAATCTGACATTGATCGAAAAACTTAATAAACAGAAATTAAAACAGCGGAGTACTTCTTTTTAATAACCTGAGTTAATTGTTTGGCACGTGATGTGCGATATAACCCATTAAGAGTTCATTATGAACCGATAGATTCGGTTTTTTATTAACAATTAAGCAGAGGTTATTATGAAACGGTTAAATAAAATGAGGTTGGGACTGGTAGTCGGAATGATTTTTTTGCTTTCATCTATCGTGGTTGCACAAGGATGGGGACGAAATGGTAACGGAGGAAACCAATTCGCTGGTCAACAACGGGGTTTTGGCTCTGGTCAGGTTCTGAGAACTGAAATGTACAATGCCAGAGTGACAGTTTTGGATGAACTGTCTGAGCTGACCGCAGATGAAATAAAAGCAAAACTTCAGTATAAGCCATTTTGGGCGGTTATCGATGAAGCAAAGGTGGACTATCCAACTTTTCAAACTAAATTTAATGAGATGAGAAAAGAAATTATTGGCCAGGCAGTTACGGATGGGAAACTGACAAAGGAACAAGGTGATTTTATGCTTGAGAGACAGGCAAATGTTCAGGGCCAAGGTCGCAAGGGTTTCGGAAAAGGCAGGGGTCGGGGTCACGGATTTAATAGAGGATTCTGTCCTGGAAATTAGTAGCGTATATCGTTGAGCTGCACATGGAGACTTGAAAAGAGACTCTTTGTGCAGCTTTTTTTTGTCAAAAAGAGCCGTATCCAAGCAACAAACGATGAAACATTTCACGATATCGCAGACCGATATGAATGCAACCCGATGGATATTGCAAAAGTAGTTCTCGTCAAAGGTCATGCACTTACTCCGCTCTAAATCTACAGTAGATTACGACTCTTATCTGGTCACCACAACTCACAGCTATTTCTGACGACACGGTTGTCTGGATCACAGATTTTCAATTAAGTGTGAAGATGAGGTATCATTCAGCACACATCCAGCGATTCTGATAAAACCAGACTTTAATGTTGATCCCTGATTTTATAAAATATCAAAATGGGCTTTTGGACGGCGTTTATCTCCCGACTTTAGAGCGTTGGAAGAACCATAACTATGGTAATATGAATCCATCGGCGTATCAAAAAAAATGGGTTTGAGTTATCGTACACAGAAAAATATACAGATTGAATATAAAACGAAGGAGAAAATAAACATTGCACTGATTGGAGTCGGGGCCTTGGGAATTTGGGAACCATCAGCCGGGGGTTGCTTTCAAAAGCAGGAGAAGATAATGTGAGCTCTCCTCACCCTTTTTGAAGCATTCGTAGTTAGATCTTACTATTAACAAGCATCAAACAGATAAAAATGGAATATAAAAACCTGACTGTTGAACGAAATGGAACCATTGCTGTGGTCACTTTTAATCGACCGGATCAGCACAATGCCCTTAGCGTGGATTTGTTGAATGAAATCGACCGGGTTGCGAACGAGTTCAATGAAGATGCGCAGACACGGGTGGTGATTTTCACCGGTAAGGGAAAGAATTTTAGTGTAGGGGTAGATCTGAAAGATCCCAAGCAGGTGGCACAGGTCAGTGATACGCTTCTGCAGAAGCGTCGGCATGTGAAAGTGGGCCCCAGGATGTTGCGTAGCGTTTATGAAATGGATCAAATTACAATCGCGGCCGTGAATGGGTACGCTCTGGGGGGAGCTGCCTGTATTGCCAGTGCCTGCGATTTCCGCATTGGGGCGGAAAACTGCATGATTGGATATCCTGAGGTCGGTCGTGCGATGAATCTGAGCTGGGTGGGATTGCCGTTGTGTGTTCATTTGGTTGGGCCGGCACGAGCGAAGAAAATGGTGATCCTGGCAAATATGGAAAATGCAGAGACACTCGAAAAATGGGGGTTTCTGGATGAGGTCGTGCCTGAGGTGCAATTGCTTGAAAAGGCCCAGGAAATGGCAGCAGCATATGCGGAACAGCCACCTATGGCCGCTCAGATGGTGAAGCGCAGTGTGAATGCAATTACCTCAGCACTGGACCAGTCTATCATGCACATGGATTCGGATCAGTTTCTCTATGCGACTTCCGGTGAGGATTTTCAGGAAGCGATCATGTCCTTTTTTGAGAAACGTCCTGCGGACTATAAAGGGAACTGACCCTGAAGATCATTGGACCTGGAATTTAGGATTCATATCCGCTTCTCATACCTGGTAAGCGTTATAATTGATGGAAAAGTGAATTGGTGATCATTGCCTATCAAAAAAATATCTGTATCCGGTACAATTCTGTTGCAGCGTTCTATCTGAGTTAATCAATATCAAGGTTTCCCATGAAATTGCGAATAGGCCTTGATATTCCGCTTTTTCCGTTGACTTATTTTTTCAGTTTTGTATGGTTTCCCTTAGCACTTATGCTATATTCATTCTTTTCCCTTTAATTTGCGCACCAGCCGAACCTTGTTTGGTTCTGAATAATTTGGATCTGAAATTGCCAATTCGCGCTCAGGGATGGGTTTATCAGCGCATCAATACTCTATCAGGAAGATAATCATGGCAGAAAATTTAAAGAAGAACATGCATGAACAGATTGTCTCTACGGTCAACGACCATAAAGACAAGACCGCATTTAAATGGTTCCAGGAAAATGGGGATCTGGCCGGTGTAACCTGGGCAGAATTTTACGAGCAGTTGAAACAAGCTGCAAAAAGTTTGATGACTTTGGGTGTGGAAAAAGCTGATAAGGTAAATGTGCTGAGTAATACACGTTATCAATGGGTTCTCTGTGATTTCGCCAATGTCAGCATTGGTGGCGCAACTGTGGGAATTTATCAATCTAACCTGGCCAAAGATTGTCAGTATATCATTGATCATTCGGATGCGGGGGTCATTTTCGCTGAAGATGACGAACAACTGGAAAAATTGCAGGAAATTCGCAAAGAGATCCCAAACATTCGCAAAGTCGTGATGTTTACCGGCAGTCACAAAGGTGATGACTGGGTCATCGACTTTGATGATTTTATGGCGTTGGGCAAGGATGTTTCTGACGAAGATTTTCAAAAACGTGCTGATGCCGTAGAACAATCAGATACAGCTGGAATCATCTATACGTCGGGGACGACTGGTGTGCCTAAGGGAGCGGTCATCTCAAATGGCAACTTCCTGTTTACGACCGATGGCGTCAAAAAAGCCTTACAATTCTATGAAGACGATGAAACCTTTCTTTTCCTGCCGCTGGCCCATGTCTTCGCTCGGATTCTGGTCAACAGCGCTGTTGTAATAGGTAATACCATGACCTTTTTCAGGGGGATGGATACGTTGGTGAATGATTTTCAGATTGTTCGTCCGCACTATTTTGCCAGTGTGCCCAGAATCTACGAAAAGGTGTACTCCAAAGTTATCAGCGGAGCAGAAGCCAAAGGCGGTGCGGCATTGAAAATTTTTAACTGGGCGTCTGCCGTCGGGGCGCAGGTGAGTGACTTGATTGTTGCCAAGAAAAATATCCCTTTTATGTTGGGATTGAAATATAAAATAGCAACTAAACTGGTGTTCAGCAAAGTCCAGGGTGCCCTGGGAGGGCAAGTCCGATATTGCATCAGTGGTGCTGCCCCTTTAAACCCTGATATCGCCAAATTCTTTCATGCAGCCGGTGTGTTGGTGCTTGAAGGTCTGGGGATGTCGGAAAATACATCGGTGACCAACGTTAACAGGCCTGATAACTATAAGTTCGGGACTGTAGGCATGCCTATCGAAGGTGTGGAACAGAAAATTGCTGAGGATGGTGAAATCTGCTTCAGAGGTGCCAATAATATGCAGGAGTACTACAAAATGCCGGATAAAACCGCCGAAACTTATAGAGGCGACTGGCTGCTGACTGGCGACCTGGGTGAAATCGATGAGGACAATTTTCTGAAAATTACTGGCCGTAAAAAGGACCTGATTATCACAGCTGGTGGAAAGAACATCGCCCCCTCACGCATTGAAGGGATTATTGCAACGTCCAAATATATAAACCAGATTTGTATCATTGGAGATCAGCGAAAATTTCTGAGCGCCCTGGTGACCCTGGATGAAGAGAATACAAAGGCGTACGCTGATGAAAATGGGATCTCCTATAGCAGCTTTGACGACCTGATCAGAAATGCCCAGATCCAGACGTTGCTGGAGAAAGAGGTCGAGGAGAAGAACAAGGAACTGGCGTCCTTTGAACAAATTAAAAAAATCAATCTGGTGCCGGAATTCACGGTGGAGAATGAGATGATCACGCCGACGTTTAAGATCAAGAAAAACGTCGTTGCTGAAACTCACAAAACAGCGATTGACGGATTGTATCCTGATAAATAGATAAAACGCCTCAGAGTCGGTTAGCAATACGCTACTGCCAACCGGCTTTTTCAATCCCCACAAAAAGCGCCAACCAGAAGATTCGCGGAACTCAAGTAGGCATTGTCACGAGGAGTCAAAAAAAAGATGAATCCTGTCAAGCAGAGCCTCAACAATATTCGGGTCATTCAGAAGTCTGTTGCAGAGACGCCGATTCATGAGATTACCCGTGAAGTTCAAAAGGTAAGTCGTCTGTTCTCCTCCCAGGTAGAATCCAATTTCAGCTCTTTTGATATCTATATAAGAGATTTTCATCGTCTCGTTGAAATCATCCACGTCATCTCAGAGAATTGCCTGATCCTGGATCAGCAAATTCGTCTCTCAGAGGAATCTCCATCCGGAAAGGGGGAGGAACTGGACGTCAGGTTACTGAGAGAGATCGTTGCAGAAGTAATGGACCGTGTTTTCGAGTTGAATATTCTGAATGATGATCTAGGGAAATACCATCGAGAACTGTCCCGTTTCCTGAAACGCTTCAGACAATTTTATAAGAAAGAGAACAAGGCCCGCAACTATGTCCGGGTGATCAAACAGGAAAAGAAGGTCAGAAATACCCTGCGATTGTTTCGTCTCACAGTTACCACCGGCTTGAAAAGCCTGAAGGTTGGGATCCATCCTGAATCCCTGCTGAATAAGGAGTTCAGCAAAGAAAAACAGAAAAAACTGCTGGAAAATAGCCAATACAATTATCGCCGCGTGACCCACAGTGTGGTCCGCTACTTCCAGGCTGTCTGCACCATCCTGGCTCCCAATGTGCGACCGGTGGTGCTGAAGGCCAGGGAAGTCCTGCACAAATTGGATAAACACCATGCAAGGGATGACAGCTACCGGTTTATTCTTGATGTCATCAATCTCTACCATCCCGGGCTGAAGAACCTGGTTAAAACAGAACTAAGCGACTCCCTTGTGCCTGAGTTCCGGATTACCCATGATAACCTGCGGGTGATTGGGCTGGCAAAGCTGGATTTGCCTGAGTACCACGAGGAGGAATGGATTGGTAAGGAAGAGGAATTCAAAATCCCGGTAACCGTCGATGAACAAAAAGAGCAGTTGTGGAAAATCAAGGTCAAGGTAACAGAGCTAAATCGTTTAATGGCCAAGGGGCGCTTGGGTATTAAAACCCTGGAAGGGGCCAAAAAGAAGATTTTGTATCAGAATTTTCTGCTTTCAATGGACTATACAGCCATCATCAGACGTCTCTGCAAAAGCTTAATGGAACCGGTTGACTATTATGCAATCATCAACGGCCTGTATCGGTTGAAACCCCATACTGTTGAGACGCCGGATATGTTGCGCTCCCTGGGAGATTTGTCCAACCGTGTGGTACAAAAGGTGACCGCCTTAAACATGAAGAAAGCGTTGTTAGCGCTGGAGGTGACAGAGACAGGGTATCAGCATCGAATCCGCAAGCAGATCTATCGAAACACCTCTCCCATCAAACTTGAGACGTTTGCTCTGGTCTTCAGCCACTTTTACTATACGGTTCGTATGGGAGAAGAAAAGTTCTGAATCCCCATGGATGTGAAGTCTACATGAAACCGCTCCCCTATTACTTTTTTTTGATTTATTCCTTGCTTTTCAAAACTTGATTTGATACTAGTCAATATAATCAAGTAACCCTTGCTTAACAGTTATTAACACACTGGAAATATAGCACAAATTATTCATACCAAACATGACAAGTTTTTTGCGATCCGGCTTATAAAAAACATCGAAACCCAGCCCGGGATCGTTTTGTAAATGGATTTATTGATCTTCAACCAGGAAGGTAAATTGGTTTATTTTACAGTGGTTCTTAAAAAATACGGTCCATGGAAAATCCAGGGAACTCTTTCCTGAAAATTTTCACCGTTTTTTAGATCTATCAAAAATTTGTTCCTCAAAGTTTAGTTCCATCCAATCAGACAGACTATTCAGGCTTCAAATCTTAATCGCATCAGTTCCATTAAGTGGTTGAATGCTTTTTAACCTCTAAAGGAGAATGTTTATCATGTATACGAAAAACAGGATCAAAATTTTTTGTCTGATACTCGTTGTATTTGGTTTTGGTGTCAGTTCTGTGAAGGCGCAAAATATCTTGATTTTCAGTACGTCTCACAGTAATACCGGACCAACTGACGTTAAGAGTGCCCAGGGCATGCTGAAATTGCAGGTCAGCACTTTTTCCCCCATTGTCGAGATATGGGTCAATGATGACTTCCAATCCCCACAGGGCAAGACCAGTGCACAGCTGGACGTTCCTTATGAGTTATCGGCAGGAGAAAACAGATTTCGAGTTTCAGTCAAAACCGAAGCTGTCCAGCAAACCAAGGAGTTTGTTCTGAATCTGATCGAACCTATGGATAAACCGGCTGGAAAAGCCAAGAAGCCTTTCCAGCTGATTGTTATGGGTAATGTCGAGCAGAGCGACAATGCTACCAGTGTCAAAGAAAACAAGGAAGCGGACACCAAGATCGGATTAACGGTCATACCCAGATATAATGTGGTATTGAACGAAAATTCCGATCTCTTGATTCAGGGGCTTGTGTATCGGGATAAATATTCTAATTCCGATCTACCCTCACCCCAGGTCGAATTTTCGCAGTTGAGCGCCAGTTGGAATAACAAGGAGGGCTTTGGGGATTGGCAGCTAGATATGGGATACAGCGATATCGGCAGCACCACTGCGGCCGATGCGACCCGTGCCGAGGTTGAATCCGGTCCGTTCATCGGTGGCTCGGTTCGCTTGAATGCCCTGAATAATAAAAATGTCAACCTGGGTCTCAAATACACCATGAAAAACGCTCCGGAAGCCGTAGCGGAAGATTACGACGGTGATGGCAGTGTACTGGCCCTCAATGCCTCCTGGGACACAAAATTCGATCCGATCGGATTTCAGCTGAATGGCGGTTATAAACAAAATGACGCCAAAGGGATGTACCAGGATTACTCAGCCACCAGCCTGGGAGCCAAAGGGGATTTTTCGCTGAACAAAGAGATGACCCTTAGCGGACTGCTCAAAACCAAGCAGACGGCCTATGTGGAATCGGATCCCTTAAAAGGAGACAAGGAGGCGAGCACCCTGACAACGGTCTCTGTCAAAGGCAGTTACAAGATCTCCATGGTTAAAGGTTTAGTCTGTGGGGCTGCAGTCACCCAGAAACAACAAAGCTCCAATATTACCAGCAAAGAATATGTGACACTTTTAGTGGGTTTGAATGTGATCTATATTTACTAATAAACAGCATCAGCGAGAGTTGATATGAAAAATGCAAACAAAATAAGACTGATATTTCTGATTACGGTTTTATGGGCCTTTTTGGCTTCCTTTATGATCTACGGGGCAACCATCGGCACTGCCGTTCTGCTCAAAGGTCAGATGAAAGTGGAAAGCCAGGATACATATCAATTGTATGATCAGCCCAACACCACACTTGAGGTGAATGAAACCGACAAGATCCATACCGGAGCCGGTACCCGGGTGAAAATATTCCTGAGAGAAAAGAAAGAGGTGATTCATCTGTATGCCAAATCGTTTTTAACCATGGACAAAATCAATGAGGACCAGAGTGATCTGTCGCTCTTAATCGGTAAAGCACGGTTTGTGGTTCAACCCACCGTCAGCAAACTGACCAGTATCCGTCGCAAGTTTCAGGTCCGGACCTCAAATGCATTTATTGGCGTTCGAGGAACCGACTTTATCGCCCAGACCGACGGCTCAACCACCAGCGTTTTGACTCTGGACGGTTTGGTGGCCATGGCCAACCAGGCGACCCCGGATGTTGAAGTCGAAGTGGGCAAGAATCAGGCATCAAAAACTACCGGAGACGCCCCACCTGCACCAGCTGCGGACGTACCGGAAGATGCCATCGAAAAGATAACGACCGAAGATACGTCGGAAGACTGGGAAGAAGTTGAGTTCGAGGAGCCGGCTGAAACCTCAAAGCCGGAAACCGGCGTCGAAGAACCGGTAGATGCCGCCGAATCCCTGGAAGCGATGGAAGAGGTCCAGGAGCAGGTGGAACAAGTCCAGGAGCAGGTGGACGAGGCTAAGGATACGGCGGCTGGCGCTGCTGAAGCCACAGAAAAATCTATCGAGTTGACTGTCACCGAACAACCGGATTAATAAATCCTCAAATCTGAATGGATCTGTTATTACTGCAGTCATACAAGTCAAACAATGGAGAATTGCTTTATGAAACCAAATAAACTGATGGTGTCAATCGCAGCAATCATTTGTCTGATGACAGCGAATTCATGTAAGCACCAGAATGAAAAAAGTAGTAACCTCGTTTTTGTTGAAGTGGCTCTGCAACTGGACGGCCCTGGCTATCAAATATCAGAGCACTCACCGCACTACGTGACATCCAGTGGGACCAGCAGTGCAGCGATTCTGGCTATTCCGGCAACCATTTCATCCATCCTGAGCACGACCGACATGAGTTCTATGTATGACATGCAGATGTTGGATACTACGGATAATACGGTGACGATGCTGCTGCCACTGGAAACGTCGCTTCGAATTGTGAAAGCATCATTTGAGGATGAATTGACGCTTGCCCAGGTAACCAATGACGACCCGACGCCTCTCTTTATCGGCTTGTCCGAACCGCTGACCATCGATGCCGATACGACTTCCAAAGCGGTGGAAGTCGTAATGCAGGAGGTTGTAGTCGTATCCAGCACTTATCCCAGAGATGCATCAACGGATGTCATCCTGGACACCTCCGTTGTTGTGAACTTCAACAAGGCCATGACAGCGAGCACGATCACGACAAGCACCGATGCGACTTGCTCGGGATCTTTTCAGGTTTCCAGTGACGATTTTACAACCTGCGTGGCCATGTCAGATGCCACAGCCGATGCCACCAATGACAGCAAACAGTTTACCGTCACCCCAGCGGCTACC
>Ga0075122_10000153_pt1 | contig 56155 bp, 63 predicted proteins | sample AntAceMetag02UKB_FD_69790 | JGI IMG/M metagenome (GOLD analysis project Ga0075122, IMG submission 69790) | Saline lake microbial communities from Ace Lake, Antarctica - Antarctic Ace Lake Metagenome 02UKB | ecosystem: Environmental > Aquatic > Non-marine Saline and Alkaline > Saline | place... | reverse complement strand
TCACCAACGCAACCAGGACCCTGGCTCCAGCAACATTCTGGGGAATCGCACTCGCAGTAGCTATTTTAGTAATAATTCTAGAACTTATCTTCAGGCCGAAAAGAACGAAGAGAAAAAAGCGTAAAAAATAATTCTAACCAGCAGCAACCATCGGTGGAATAATACTCTCGTTTGTAATTCTTAGGTGCAATGAAGCATTATTATTTCCCTTATCCGCAAAAGTCTTGGAGAAATAATACGGAACAACCGGACCCTCGTCGCTAACATCACCATTCTCCAAAGTCGTGCCGTCGCTAAAAGTCCAACTGAAAAACATATTCGAGATATCGACAACTCCATACTCGCCCGCTAAAGAATCCCAGTAAAGACCCCTAGTTGATTCGTTCGCGACAAACAAAACCGTACTTTCAATTATACGATCGATACCAGATGGCTGGTCGATACACGCAGCAAGATAAAAGTCAGTATCCTTAAGAACCATAACATTAGTAGCTTTCTCAATAGAATACTTCCTTTTATCGTTCGCACTAACCTGGAGCTGCAAATTACCACCCCTCGAAAACTCATACTCAAACTCCGTAATCCCATTAGTAAAGGTCCTAGAATCCTCGAAGATCTCTACAGTGCCATAAACAACATCATCCGGATCATCCGCGACTATCTTAACAGACATATTGTCTCCACCGAAAAAGAAACTATCCCCACAAGTCGGATCTTCAATATCAATCTCCATTTCGGTATTGTCCGGGCGCTTATCCATAGCGATAACCGCATCTCCCGACAATCCTTCAAAGGTAGAGCTACCAAATGTAAAAGAGGTATTCCCACCGCCAATCAAATCATCCGCGTTCGAAGTCCAAATACCGACGGCCTTATCGCCAGCAACAATCTCACCGACTACATCCTCTATCTTGTCGCTATCCTCATTATACACTTCAAAAGCTATCTCATCACCCACATTGAAATTATAAATATTATCGATAACCATCTTAACAGAATCGCCAATCTCAGCCGCAATTATCTGGCCCCCATTCATATCCGTCCAGGAAACATCCGCGTTAAAGCACCCAACACCAAGCCTATAAATTACCACCCCACATTCAGGCACAAATTCATCTCGATCATCATCCTCACAAAACTCAATTATAACCGGGCCAGGATAATCTAGATGCCCATCCGGAGGGCAATTGCCAAGCTCGGCATCATCGTCTACGGTAACAACCTTCGCTGTCGTCCTAAGAGCACCCGCCGAACCAGGACCCGAAGCGCCACCAGCACAACCGTCAGAAGCATTGCCCGACCCCGAACCACCATCGCCGGCTAAACCAGTCCCAACATCAGCGGCATTCCCACCGTCGCCACCTACGCCACCAGCGCTAGTGCTACCATCGGCACCATCAGTGCCGTCGCCGGTACCGATTGTTCCACTAAACAAAATATGCGCCGTAGAAGAAATACCAATCTCATTTACCGCAAATAAATCTATATAACCACCACCACGACCACCGGCTCCGCCGGCTCCGCCTGCTCCACCGCCGTCGTTAGACCAATTACGAGTACTTCCTGCGCCTCCGCCAGAACCACCGGCTCCGCCGCTTCCCATCATTAAAGTATCAAGATTGTTGTCGTCCTGCATACAAAACGCCGTCGGACCTCCGCAATAAGTTCCACGAGAACCCTTCGTTCCGATTTCACAGACAGCCGTACCGTCATCTCCTGCTCCGCCGGAAACACCACTACCACCATATGGCCCTGCGCCTTTACCACTAGCACCACCGGCTCCGCCGACAAAAACATCCCAGCAAGACAACAAATCTTCACTACACAAAAAGTCATCAACTACACTATCGCCTGAACTTCCACCGACAAGACCCGCAAGACCAGGAAAGCCGCCAAGTACGCCGATGCCCAAAGCTCCACCAGCCCCAGGAGAAACCATTCCGGCTCCACCAGCCCCGCCGCCAGTTCCGCCACCGCCATAACCAACACCCTCAGCGTCGAGAGTACCGTTTATATAAATATTAATCGCCTCCACAAAGAAATACCCGCTACTCGGATCCGTCAAATCATAATTCGCAACATTCACGACAGCTTCTGGAGAGATAAACGCCTTACCAACATTCGTATGATTCCCAGACACAATCGGACAGGTCGTCCCGATATCCCAATCCTGACCACCGTGGTCTCCACCCTCAGTACAATCCCAAACAGTCTCTCTCAAACAAAGTCTCACCTCGGGACTATTACAGGCACTATTTTCGTTACAATCGTGCCAGTTAGCCCAATCGATATTCCATGCCGGATCATAACCAGTACCATAGGGATGGGCCCCATCAAAACAATCCGTAATCTCCGTGTCCACCCAACCCGCAGCAGTATCACAACTACTTACCCACTGCGCCTCAAGCGGAACATCTGCCGCCAAACATAACTCCAAATGATCATGAAAATAAAGATTGTTTTCCGCCATATGGCAATACTCTCTGTAGTCAGGATGAGATCCGCCCCCTGTTAAGCCCGTAGAAATATAACCCGGAGAACATCCCTTATCTTCCTTATCGGTATAATCAGCCCATCTCCATTCAGACGCTATATTATAACTACTATTTATACAAAATTTCAACTCTTTAGAAACAGAGGTCCTACTCTTCCTAAGATAATGATCACCATCCGTCAGGTCATAAACGCCAACCTCTTCCCATCCGGCACCACACTTACTCGCCCACTTCACGTCCAAGGCATAAATACCAACGACACTGAATAGAACTAAAACCGCGACAAAAATCGTCAACACCCCTAATTTCCTCATGTATATCACTAGCATATCTATATTATAAACTTTTCTTCTGAAGAAAATCCCGGCGATAAGAGTACGAGATTTCATAAACTAATCGAAGTCAACAACTTCGCCCACCAAGGGCTCTGGGCGGGCGGGGAAATCTCCCAAATCTTATCCCTTCATAACGCCGATCGGGACAACCTTCACAACCGGTCGAGCCAAACCAGCCTCAGAAGTAACCCTGACCACTTCGTCGACATCTTTGTAAGCATCCGGGGCTTCTTCTGCCAAACCTTTAATCGAACCAGCCTCGACTTCAATTCCCTTTTTGTTCAAATCCTTCTTAACCTCATTACCGTCTAGCTCTCGAACGGCCTTGCTCCGCGACATCCGTCGACCCGCACCATGTGCCGCGCTACCCCACGCCAACTTCATAGACTCATCCGTCCCGACCAAAACATAAGACGCGGTCCCCATACTCCCCGGAATAATAACAGGCTGGCCACTTTTCTGATACACCGACGGCAACTCATCGCGCCCTGGCCCAAACGCACGAGTCGCACCCTTCCTATGAATACAAACTTCTTTCATCTTACCGTCGACATCATGCTTTTCAATCTTCGCAATATTGTGCGCCACATCATAAACCAATGAAGTCTTAACGCCAGGGAAATGCCTCTCCAAAACTTCCCGGACATAATTCATAATAATCTGTCGGTTACAAAACGCAAAGTTCACCGCGCAACTCATCGCGCTCAAATATTTCTGCCCGAGCTCACTCTTAATCGGCGCGCTAATTAATTCACGATCCGGCAAATCCTCGACGCCAAGTTCATTCTCCAACTTCTTAATATAATCCGAAGCCACCTGGTGTCCAAGACCTCGAGATCCACAATGAATCATCACAACAATCTGGCCCTTCTTCAACCCGAAAACTTTCGCGACATCCTCATCATAAATATCCTCAACCTTCTGAATCTCAATAAAATGATTCCCGGCGCCCAGCGTCCCAGACTGCGGCATCCCCCGTCGCACAGCACGCTCAGAAACATCCTCCGGATTAGCAACCGACATCCGACCACCCTCCTCAGTCCTTTCTAAATCTTCCTTCGTCCCCATTCCCTTTTTAACAGCCCACTCGGCCCCCTCGACAAGAATCTCCTTCAAGTCCTCAACGGACAATTTTTCCTTATGCCCACGGCCAACACCCGACGGGATCGTCCTCTTAAAATCGTGCAAAACATCTTTCGTCTTCGCGACAAAATCCTCGATACTCAAATCAGTAGCAAGAAGTCGAACCCCACAATTAATATCATAGCCAACACCTCCCGGACTCACAATCCCCGAGTCCATGTCGAAAGCAGCAACGCCACCAATCGGGAAACCGTAACCCTGGTGCATATCCGGCATAGCATACGACGCCTTCAAAATCCCGGGCAACTTCGCAACATTCTTCACCTGCTCTAAGCTCTTATCGCCCTTAATACTTTTCAGAAGCTCCTCGCTAGCAAAAATCCGCGCCGGGACATTCATGACCCCCGAACTCTGTGTTTTGGGGTCCACCGAGCGGTGACCGCCCTCAACGGGAATCTCCCATTCAATATCCGAAATTTTCTTCAACTCCATCATATATCCAGAACAACCTGGCAAACCCATTTATTTCCGTCTTTCTTAACAAACATATCACTATAAGTCACGGCCTTCACATCATTCGTAAACTTGTAATTCTCGACCCTATCTCCGACGACGACACACTTCAACTTAAATCCAAGCTCTTTCGCTTCCCCCCTCACAACTTCCGGCTTATGGGTGAGCTGGATAATTTCGTCCTCGCTAACAGATTCGGACTTATTGGATACGCGACTCAAAGAGTCGCCACTTTCAGGGTGGGAGCCGGCCTCATCGGCTTTAGGGCGGGATTTGTCCGAATCAGATAAAGCGCCATCTCTCAAATCTTCAATCTTTATCGACTTGATCTTAGCCACCAAAAAATCTTCAGCATCCAATAAAAACAAAAACTCTTCGAGAAAACTATAAAGCAAACCCTCTCGATCCCCGCCCTCGACTTCGAAACTTTTCTCCTCAACTTCCGAAATATCTATCTCGCCGCGAACCGTCTCCGCCAAAGCATCGGCCGCCGAACTAAAACACTCTTCCACCGTCGAGCCATCCGCCCGAAACTTTACATCAGCCGTATGCTCCAAAAACTCATAAGCCATATTCAAAGAACCAAAAAAGACTTTTTATACCTTTCAAAAAAGTTTTTATACATCAAAGCCCAAGAATCTAGATGAGGTACGGACTAAAAAAACGATTAATTTTTGGAGCCTCGTTAATATTACTTCTTGCATTATATATATTCAAAAACCTCTCCATGTCCACAAGAATTTTTGGAGTACTGGCAGGCCTCTGGGTATTCTATTTTATTGATCATGCATTCGACAACGAGTTCACAGAGTTCCACTACCTGCTCCTTTCAATCCTGCTGCTCTTCGGAATACTCTTGTCGCCTCTATATTTTATCTACGACTCCTACGACAAGGTACTACACTTAATTCTTCCAATAATAGGATGTGTTCTAATCTTTTACATAATCAACAAAAAAAATCTAACTCTCCAATGGAAGTTATTTATAACATTTATATTCATAGTTTCTTTTATCGCCCTCCACGAAATCGGCGAATACTTGATGGACTTGCTTTGGGACTTAAGACTGCAAGGTGTATATCTAAGAGATATTACCGGTTTAGAAAAATTCGACCTCGTCCTAGACAAAAACGACGACACCATGATCGATATGATTCTAGGAGTTATCGGCAGCCTCATCTTTATATCGTGGAAAGTGATAACACATTATTACCAAAAACATTTTGTCGAAGAAAAACCAATCAAAAAATAATCTAGATTGCCCATTTTTAAAACTGATAAGCCACGATTTACAGGACAAAATAAATTTTATACCCCTCGAAACTAAACGGCCATGCGAGAATAGGGCGAAACCCCTCCCCCTGTCTCCATATCCAAAGCTCTTTTTCTAGCCGATGCATAAATTTCCCTAAAAACACTGGCACATTCACCCGAAGAAGATTCACCGCCAGCATCAAGCAAAGAAGAAAGAAAACCTGCGGCCTGCGTCATAACTCGCTCGGGATCATCGCTAAGACCACGCGCATCACAAAAGACATCGTAGCAAGTAGCATTCACCCCACTATAACCTGCCATTGAACTCGAAAGCGCAACATTCGCCGCTAGGATTACTCTTTCAAGAACATCTCTCCCCGCCTTGACAAAGAAATCTTCCCTTTTAGCCGCCACGTCAGGCGCTCCATCAATAACATCAGCAATCTTTAATGCTCCAAAAATCGGACAAGTCAAGTTTTCCAAAGTCGACCTCTTAACGCCGAAAGTTAAAACCGGCTTCCCAACAACAGTCACTCGATCACTTGGCATAATCTACCAACAAAAATCAACTATTTAACTATTATTGTGATCCACAATAGAATTTTGATTTTTATTAGATCTAAGTCGAGGCGGATAAACTCGCAGTGTGCTTTCGCACATAAGAGTTCAACCAACGAAGAATTAATCAATAAAAATAAAGATTCATTTTAAGACTTTTCCCGTTTCCAAATACCACAAATACAAATCCAGCTCCGCCAGATTCATTCCAGCCTTCTTCGCCAAATCTTCCAAAACAGCCTCGATCTCCAGATATTTCTTCTTCGACAACCCGCACTTCTTCCGATCAAAATCCGTCAAACCCTCACGCTTCAACAAATCAACAATATGAAAATCAACAATCGCCACATCCTTAAACCCAATATTCCGAAGAAAATGCGACGCCTCCTTCATCCCCAAACCTTTAACGTCCTTCACTAACTTTTCCCGACGATCCTTCCCCGAACCAACCAAGCTACATAAATCACTTTCGCACTTCTGAGCCTCAAAAATATAATTCGCCCGAGTATTCGGAAAACGATGCCCGTGCTTCTTCAACTCTTTTGCCAGCTCAGCTTCAGATAACAAAGAAAAACCCCTCCCCATTTCATTTTGAATATTAATACATTTTTCAGCAGAAAAATTCGCCGTCATCAAGCAAAAACATAACTCCCCGAAAACAGTTTCACTTTTAGACCTGCCAGCCTCTTCAAATTCCTTCAGCCGCGCAGCTATAACTTCTGAAATCTCAGAATTCTTCAATTTATTTATTTGATTGGTTAGATTCTTCATAAAAATAACACCCATCAAAACTATTTAACTCTTCCACAAACCATGCACATTACAATAAGCCCTTGCCGACTTAACGAGAAAAGGAACTTCAACTTCTGGGGAATCCTCGGGCTTCAGAAACTTCTTGCAAGGAGCCATTCCGGAATCAGACGCAGCCTCGATCCATTCAATATAATGTGCCTCTTCCATCGGATGCGAGACACTTCCAACCCTTACCTTTTTCCCTTCAATAATCGGCTTATGTTTCTCGGTACCCTCCTCCTCAATCTTCTCACCCATCAAATTCATCGGCTTACCACAACAAACCAGAGAACCTGCGCCCTCATGCAAAACCTCAACTATATTCCCACAAACATCGCACTTCCAAATTTGGCCCCTAGATGTCATTCCGAACCCCCTCAGTTTTTCGCTTCGCGATCATCACGAAGATGAACAGCGACAAAAAGAAAACAACTCCGAAACTAATCCAGCCTTCAAGAGTCAACTTGTTAATCCCAAGATACTGTGCTGCGAAAACATTCACAGCCAACAGCAAAACGAAAGTCACGAAACCCTTCCAATTCAAAGGAATCCAACTCCAATCGTCGTCGCCACTGGCCTTCTGAAACCACGGGTTAGAAATCGCCCCACCCTTCCCACTCACCTTCTTTTTTTTTCTTGCCATCTAATAATTCTCAGCTAAAACTTCGTAGTACTCTTGTCCATGTTTACATGCCGGACAAACACTCGGAGCCTCGTCACCATCATGAACATAACCGCAGTTGATACACTTCCACTTGGCCGGCTTTTCCTTCTTGAATACATTCCCCTCGCTGACATTCTCCAACAACTGTCGATACCTTTTCTCATGCTGCTGCTCGACCTCACCTATCTCCTTGAAAGAATCAGCAACATCGTCAAACCCCTCTTCGCGAGCAACCTTCTCGAAATCCGGATAAATCTCTCCCCACTCAGCGGCTTCACCCTCAGCTGCAGCCAAAAGATTCTCAGCAGTCGTTCCAATTTTGCCGGCAGGATATTCAGCCTGAATCATTAGATCGCCCCCTTCGAGATATTTGAAAAAAATCTCTGCATGCTCCTTCTCATTCCCAGCAGTCTCAAGAAAAATCGCTTCAATCTGTCTAAAGCCTTCCTTTCGAGCCACCGAAGCAAAATAAGTATATCGATTGCGCGCTTGGCTCTCTCCGGCAAACGCCTTCAGCAAATTCTTCTCGGTTTCAGACCCCTTTAGCTCTACCATAACAAAACCAATCACAATACATTTTTATATCTTTGGAAACATGGTTAACTATGAAAAAAATCCCTCAAGATATCGTCGGAGACATAGCAATCCTCAAATTCCCGAGACGAACACTCTGGATCATAAAAAAGCTAAAAGCAAGAAAATTTCTAAAACAACATAAAAATGTTAAAACTATCGTAGAGAAAACCAGCAAGATCTCGGGCAGACTAAGAACGACCGCGACAAAACATCTAGCAGGAATCAAAAACAAAGTCGCGACATACAAAGAAAATGACTGCCTCTTCAAATTCAACATCGACAAATCCTACTTCTCGCCGCGGCTCTCAAACGAGAGAAAAGTAATATCCGAACAAGTCGAGAAATTAGTACCTAAATTAGGATCCTCCAAGATAAAAAATTCCCGAATAATTGATGCGAAGCATCAACAAATAGGGTGGGCGGGAAAGAATTTTGAAAACAAAATTCTGGGCCAGAAGGGAATTTCCAAGATTCTCGTCATGTTCGCCGGTATCGCGCCCTACCCTATCACAATAGCAAAACGACTCAAAGAAAGAAAGAAATCAGCAATAATAATCTCAAATGAACTCAATAAAAAAGCAAACACCGAAGCTGAAAGAAATATCCGGCTGAACAAATTACAAGATTATATCAAAGTAGTAGGTGGCGACGCAAAGAAACTGCCAGAAAAATTAAGCAAAGTTAAATGGATAGGCGGGCTTCTCGGCAAGCGCGCCCGCGACCAAAGAGCGTCGGCGCGCAACTCGAAATCGGCGCACGAAGCGCCAAATGACGAGAAACAAAAATTCGACATCATCCTAATGCCACGTCCAAACCTCAAAGACACATTCCTGAAAACTGCACTTAAACTTTCTAAAAAAGGAACAACGATCTTCTACCACGGATTCGGAATAAAGGAGGAAGTCCTGAAAGAAATCAAACGCGACACGAAAAACAAGATCGGAAAAATCTCAATCAGAAAGGCCGGGGATATCGGACCCAAAAAATTCCGATGGCAAGCTGTGTTTAAGGTGAAGTAGCAACAACTTTATAAAATTATGAAAAGACTCCTCTATTATGAATCTAGAAACCAAAAAAATGATTGAGAATGCAAAGGCTTCTGCCGGAAACTCGAAACAATTCTTAACATTTGAATTTAATCCCGCATCTATTTCAAGATACTTGAAAATTCGCGGACATGTAACCGAGGGGAAAGTCTTGGATGTTGGTTGCTGCAGAGGAGTTCTGTATTTATTCCTAAAAGACAAGAAGATTCAATATACCGGATTGGAAAAGGATAAGAAATTATCAAATATCGCGAATAAAATAACAGATAAAAAAATCATTCATAATAATATATATAAAAACAAGTTAAAAAATAACTTCTTCGACTTCATCATACTTTGCGAGGTTTTAGAGCATGTTGAAAACCCGCTACAACTTCTTAAAGAATGCAAGCGCCTTCTAAAAAAAGATGGAAAGATTATCGGAACTGCCCCAAATTCTGTCGCCGCATTGAGCATACTCTGGGCACTATTAGGAAAAGAATACGGACATTACGATCACACACAACTTTTTAGTGTATTCGAATTAAAAAACTTGATAAAATTCTCAGGACTAAAACTCAAACATTTCGAAACTTTCTTTTTTCAAATAATCCCGGGCTATAAAAAAGATTTTTCTTTTCTAAGAAGACTCTTCCCGCTACTCGGAAAACATCTTTTCTTTATTGCAACAAAATAATCCACCTGGCATTACATTTCCTCCCAACCCCTTTAACAAAAATCAGATTATGGCAGACTTAGGAAAGGCGGATGGGCTCGCAGTGTGCTTCCGCACATAAGAGCTCATCCAACGAATCATAAGTCGTCAGAATCTGATTTTTTAATTGCCGTCGGTGCTTCTCCGCCATGCCACGTGAACCGCGGCCGAATCCTCATCGGATAAATCCTCTCAGAATTATCATCTAAAATAATCGCAGACCCCTTCAAGTGCGGCAACCCGTTCAGCTTATCCGAAATACTCGAGTGCATATACGACTGCGTAATATCATTCAACGCATCGACATCCAACTTCGCTGTAACCCTGTGTGAAATAACAATATCCGACTGAGTCATCGCATCCGTATGAATCTTCCCTGGCTGCTGCGTCGCTAAAACCATCGAAATACCGGGCTGTCGACCCTCACGAAGTAACTGAACCAACGCATCCGTCGCCGGAGTCTTCCCCTCATGCGGCAAAAACTCGTGCGCCTCGTCGATAAAAATCCAAACCAACGGCATTTCCCGCTTAACCTGATAAGTCAAATAATCAACCCCATGCTGAATCGCCTGAATTTCCTCATCCTTCCTCGACTCCATCCTCTCATTAAAAATCTTCTTAGAAACCAGCCCAATAATCAAAGCCCGAACATTAAACGCACCCAGCGAAGCATACATCGACAAATCGATCACCGTCGTCTCGCCAGCCGAAACCAACTCCTTAACCGGGGTCCCCTTCTCTTCGTCAAAAACCTTCCAGGTCTGAGCCGCGTCAAAAAGAGCCATCGCGGCATTCTTAGATTCCTGGGAGACGTTTTCCGCCCTGCCAATCAAATCATAAATATTCTTGAAACCGAAGCTCTCGCCAGACTCCTTCAGCCCACTGATAACAGATTCGATCACAACCGCAACCGGATCAGTAAAGTTCAACTCAAAAAGACTAACCCAATCAGTCGGCTCGAGCTCAGAAATCTTAATCGCAAACTCCGCATCAACGGCAATCCCCTTATCCTTATAATCCTGAAAATAACCGAACGGCGCAAAAACCTTAATCGGGACATTCTTCGAAACCAATCCCCACTCGTCGAGTAGGTCGCGATCCTTCTCGTTCTTGAACTTCATCGTCCAGAAAATTCCCATCGTATCAAAAATCAGCGAAGCTATATTCCCAGATTCTTCAAGACCCAAATTAGAAAGCGATTCTGCCATCGTACCCAGGGTATACGACTTACCGGAACCTCGCTTACCGGAAACCAGGACAACATGCGATCGCGCGACATCCATATAAATCGGATTAGACAACGAAGTATACGCACCCATCGTCACATAACTCTTCCCGATAAACGCCAGCCCCCGCTTCCCGAAAGCCTTCTTATCACTCTCATTCCGACCAACGACAACATCAAATGGCATGATTCACAAAGGAAGAATGAGTTTATAATTATTGTCAATAACCACAACAATACTTAAATAATTAGATAGCCAGAATAAAGTATGCATTCACGGCACTACCCCCGAATGGGAATAGCACCGGGGGGGGGGAGAACCTTCGCCCACGCACCGGTACCACAAAACTATCAAGCCCTCTATCAAAAATTCAGAGAGCAGGGAAGACAATCTGGGCTAGAAGACTTCGCCAAACAGTGGGCGGAGGCAACAGGAATTAGCGTAAGACTAAGCTGGAAAGAACCTTACGGATTAACAAACATCAACATAGGAACACAAAGTGGGTTTGACCTCGATCCCGAAGCAATAACCCCCGCATTCGAAGAACATAATCACGGTGGTGAGTACACATTAGTCGCTGCGGCAATAGCCCAAGAATATGTAAGGCAACTTCTTCAGTCAGATGAAATTGACTAAATCATAAGTTAAACACGATGATATCAATAACTAGTAGAACGGATCAGTTCCATGTGAGAAAATCTCAAATGCGGCGAAGTCGCAGGAAGCCGCTAGGCGACCAAAAGATCAGCGAACGAAGTTCGTCTAATTTTAAAAATTCAGCCTAGACATCTTCCCATAGAAACAATCTCACCTTCTTCGGGCTATACGCTTTGCTTGTTAACTCTGTAGAAACAACCGTCTCTTCGACATAGACATTCTTGTCAATGGTCTTACGGAAAACCGTCTCATTCATCTTGCACGCATCACTAAGGTCCCCGAGATTACAGATCCTTATGTGGAAAGCATAAGCGTCCGGGATTTTGCCATCAGCAAAGGCATCTAGCTCCGGAGGAACCATAGGCTTACCATCGAGGCCACCCTCCGCGGCCTCCAAGACCAACTTCCTCAAATCGCTCCTCGAAGAAATATCCGCAAGAACATGTTTCTGTAAAACGAAAATATAATCCTGGGGGTCCTCCCGCTCAACCTGACGCGAATAAACGACAACCAAAACGCTGCTCACTATCAAAATCGCTATCGTCGCCTCCATAATTCGAATCCAACCTCTTTTGTTTTTAATTACCATATTTTGAAAATAAATTTAGCGTTAATAACCGTCCCGTCATCATCGAGAACTTCCATAACATATTCCTGCGCAAGAACATCTCCCGAATCGGAAATCACATTCTGCATATTGATACTAGGTATATCCTCCGACAAAATTGCGAAGTCAAACGTTTCAGGGACCCTCAGCTTAGCCCGAAGAGACTCATAATTATAGCCCGCAGAATCCCCATAGTACTCCTCTCCCATAGCCTGCAACGCATCCATAGAAACGACCTGCCGCTCCAACAAACTGCCTAAAACATACTTGCTCATATCCCCGCAATTAGGAACGTCACTACTATTGAACTCCGGAGAAATCAAAACCCTATAACTACCGTCCACTTTATCCTTAACATTCAAATCACCCCCAGCGTCCGTGGCCTCAAGATTAGAATCTACCGGCACGCCGCCAACAAATGTAACGAAGCTGTCGCTAAGAGTATAGACAAATATTTGCTGATTGAGCTCGACATAGAAGCAGTCGTTTTCGCCAGGAATGTCCTGAAGATTCCCATCCGTGACGCCCAGAAAAACACTAGTCAAATTAGTCAGAACCTCCTCCCTAAAGGAATCATGAACCGCGGCAATAACTGAACCGGAGAGAGTATCCACCTCGTAGGGCCGCAAAACTATAAATAAAAAGAATACAAACGAGATAAACAGGATAAACGCCGTGATCATCTCTATGTGTGCCGCACCCCTCTTAGACTTCATAACTGAACAACCAATCCTAGATTTATATATGTTATGAAGAAGCCCGATATCCCGAGTAAAGAAGTTTCTCGACAGCGCCATCGCGACCAAAGAGCGTCGTGGCGCAATTAAAAATAAACGCACGAAGCGCCAACTGTCGAAACCAAACAAAAATTATCTATCTGCTACGCCCCGAACAGAGCCCTCGACCCGGTAGTCACCAACAGCGTTATCACCAGCAAGATAAACGAGTGCTTTATACCACTCCCGATAGTCCCCTCGGAAATTTTACCGATTACAAGACCGGCGAAAAGCGACTGGACTAAAAGCATAATAAATAACGGCATAGAAAAATCGGCAGCATTGATACTCTGAACCGCAATCGTAACACCCTCGGGAGTTGCAAGATCAGAAACCAACGGTAAAATCTTAAACTCCAAAACAAGCATTATCACGATAAAAACCATAAAGATAATATAACCCTGGGTAACCAAGTTCGAAACCGCCGCCTTTCTCTCCTTCTTCAAAACCTCGGTCTGATTAACCGAATTAGCAACAGACTCCAAAATAGAATCTATCTTCCCACCTGCCCTCTGAGCCTCAGAGATCAAACCAACAGCTCGAGAAATCACCGGGCTTTTAGTTTCTCTGGCGAAAACCCTCAGGGCATCCGTTAACGGAATACCAAGCGTCAACTGATTAGACAGCTTCTTTACATGAGAACTCAGTGGACCATAATTCCTATTCTGAAGATTTACGATACTCTTACTGATCGGTGTACCCGACTTAACATTCTCGACGAGGTCTCGAGTAAAAGAAAGAAACTTCTCCTCCTTCTCCTTCTGCTTTCGCTGGCCAGAAAGAATAGACATAACAAACGGCAGAGAAATGACTATCAGAGAAATGACCAGAAGAAAATACATGAAAGTCTCCCCCCTAAAGAAAAAGCCCGAGGCTGCAGCCATCACAACACCCGCGACAATTCCCATCCAATGTTTAGCTTCAAATTTCATTCTACACCTTAGGTTGCTTCATATTTAATACGATAATGAAAACAATATTAATCACAATAATGGCCGCAATACTTATCGACAGCAACGACGTTATACTAAGACCAGCAAGCCCAAGACCAGCCACATTCATTACAATAAACATCATCATCAAAACCAACGGAGCCGCAATCAAAATCGAAATATAAACATCCATAAAGGTTCCCGCCAAATCCGAATACTTCTGCCGCTCCAACTTATAATCCAAAAGAAAATTCTCGGCCTTCTTCTCAAGATAATTTTTCAACTCACCGCCGGTACTAATGTTGGACGCCAGACCAGAGAACAACTCTGACAACCTCTTGTTGGAAGTTCGTGCCGCAACATTCTTCAGCGAGGTCACAAGATCATAACCATAAATATCAACCTGGGTAATCACCTTCCTTATTTCCCGCCCAACATTGATATACTCTTTAGACATCGCAATAATCTTGAAAATCTTCGTGGGTTCAATGTCAGAACCAGCGATTGCGGCCATATGTATTGTGGCAAAAGGCAACTCCTGCGAAATCTTCTTTTGAACCGAGCCTGCCTCCGTCGACGGATAAAAATAAAATATCATCATCGTAAGGCCCGTGGTCACAAACGGGATCCAGACAAATGTCCAATTATTAATATCTAAAAACAACAATGCTCCGAAAACGGCAACGCCACCGATAAGCGCCAACATCGAAGAAAAAATCGCAATAGAAATATATGTAGAAAGCAAAAATCTGACATTGGCCTTTTTCAAATCCTGGGAGAGGCTGTCAAATCCTGGGGCCAACCTATCCGAAGTATTTCTAAAAAACCGATTTGATATTGAAGCATACTTGCTTGGCTTATGGACGATCTCCGCCGAATCCTCAAGCTGCATCTTTTTAATCCCCAACAAACTCGTTTCGGAAAGTTTCAGCTTTTCCAGAAACTCCTTCTTGTCCGCCTTATTGATAGTCACATAACGCTTCTCCTTAGTAGCAGGAGATACATAGCTCATCCTGACGACAGCAGGCTTAGGCTTGACCGCAGCCTTCAGCGGAAGAATAGGCTTCTGGGAAGTAGACTCTAGAGCAGACGCGGCGGCGACAATAGGCGACCACTCCTTCAACAGACCCGGTACTGCGGCATTCAGCAGTCGAAGCTGATTAACAAGAGAATTCAGCAAAGATAAATAAAAATTCTGATTACTCGCGTCACTAGCCATACTCGACTCAATCGCAATCATATCCGCAACGATCTTCTTCTCCTGAGAAATGTTCATCTTCAAGTCCTCAAACATATTCTGACCTCCATAAAATGACGCAAGAGCTTTCAAAAATAAATTGCGACGTGTAACGTCGCCAAATAGGGTGGAAGAAATCTTGGTTTCCTTTAAGTGAGCTTCTCGACAAGCGCGACCGCGACCGAAGAGCGTCGACGCGCAACTCAAAATCGGCGCACGAAGCGCCTATTGGTGAGAAGCGAATTGGGAAATCTAGACAACTAAACATTCTCTCCGACAATAGCGCGCTCAATCTGATTATGCAAATCAAAGATAAAAGTCTTAAGCTTGTTAGCCTGATCTTTCTGATCTTTAGCAACGGCCTGCTCCAACTGCAAAACTGCAGAATCCATCGAATCAACAAGCTGTCCTATAAAAGCAACGTCCATTTTAACCTCCAAAATTCTAAGGAAAGGTTTCTTTATTAATGTTATCAAGAAAAGAAAGACCCAAGATCCGTGAGCTTCTCGACAAACGTCATCGCAACGGGAGGACCGAGCGATCTCGCACGCGCAACTCCGATCGAGGAGGAATCGTCGCGCAATTAGAAATAGGCGACCGATGTTGCCAAATGCGAAACTACAGAAAATGGTGCAATTAAAAATAAGCACACGAAGCGCCAAATGCCGAGAGACAAAATAAAGAAATCTCACTAGCGCCTACACAATCCCGTACTTCTTCAAAACCCCGGCGGGGTTCTTCTGATAATCCCCGATAACCCTCTGGACCTCATCATAACCGAAAACTTTATTCTGGAAAAGCGCATAAATCAACTTCGTCCGAATCCCAAATTCCTTATTCAGCTCCTCCCTAGGAACCCCCGCCTTTTCTGAGATCTTGTCAAAAATCTTACTATCCTTCTTAAAATAAAACTGATCATCGGCAGGATTCCAGGTAAACGGAGTATTGGTCAGAGCAGTCCCATCCTCTTGAACTTTTATAACCTCGACGATCTCCCGAAGACGCCTCGTTTCCCTCCCCTTCACGACGGCATGCGTCATAATAATCGCAGCGTCCAAACCGTTAACCAACATCGGAGAAAGACTAATCGGAGGAGTTTCTAGACGACGAATAACGGAGTCAACCGAATCAGCATGCATCGTAGATATCGAAGCGTGACCCGAAGCCATACCCTGGAACAAAACCGAGGCCTCGGCTCCCCTGACCTCGCCAACAATAACATAATCAGGATTCTGTCTAAAAGATCCCCTCAACAAACTAAACATGTCAACATCCCCGACGCCCTCGCCACCGACACTAGTCCTGACAACCGACGGCAACCAATTCTCCCTAGGCAAATTCAACTCACGAGTATCCTCAATAGAAACAACACGATTCTCTATCGGAATAAAAAAAGCAATCGCATTAAGGAGCGTGGTCTTTCCCGACGCTGTTCCACCAACAATCATAATATTAGACTGGTACTGCAACAACACCCAAAGATAAGCAAGCATCTCCGGGCTCATGGTATGAAAACCGAGAAGCTGCGTCGGCGTCCACGGAGTCTTAGTAAACTTACGAATTGTAAACGTCGGGCCCTTTGAGGTAATATCCTTAGTGTAGGTGGCATTGACTCTTGACCCATCCGGCAAACTACCATCAAGAATCGGCGAAGCATATGAAATATACCTCCCAGTCTTCTGCGCCAGCTTCTCAACAAAACTCGAAAGCCCCTCAACGGTCTTAAACCTCACCGTCGTCTTAATATTCCTAAAAGCTCGATGAACAATATACAGCGGCTCATTCGCACCGTTACACTCAATATCCTCGATAAAATAGTCCTTCATCATCGCCTCGATCTCATTCAACCCAATGAAGTCCCGATAAAGATAATAAAACATTTTTTTAAAAACCTCCTCCTCAACCGACATCCCAAGCTCAGAGATAATCAACTTCGCCGTCTTCTCGATATAATCCAGTAGACCCTCGACAGTCTTCTCCCCGCTAATCATATTCACATTGACAACCTCACGCATCGCCTGCTCGATCCGATCAAGATTCTTTTTATCCTCCTCTTTTAGAATCGGCTCCTCCAGTTCATAAATAACCTCACCGACCTTGGGGTCATAATGCACGTGTACAGAAACATAAGGCGCAATCACCATATAGCGCACATCGATCTTCGTCTTATCCTCGAACCGCGGGATTGGCGGCGTCCGCGGACTCAAATCTATCTTTATATCACCCATCTTAGAATAACAAGAAATACATCTTTAATAAAGTTTATTAGAAGATGGAATATAGACTGAGCGGGTAAGTTTCTCGACAAGCGATCACACTACGACGAACGAGCTGTGATCGCTATTAAAAATAAGCGCACGAAGCGCCAAATGGCGAGAAATGAATTGGAGAAATCTCTACTAAGCAGTCCTGAATTCTATAACAGTATTACCGTCCTGAGTACCCGTATTCTCGATCACTAGTTTATAAGGCGTCGCTGACTCTCCAAGCTCCTTGGTCCCAGTCGACCGATTGTCATAACGAAGATCCACAGCATACGCAGACTTCAGAGTAACCTCCCATGGAGTAGACCGTCTCGTCGAAACATTGATAATCCCGAGGGGAACCTCGCGCCCTTCCTCACTGTACTCATAACTAGACTCCAGAACCCACGATATCACATCGTTCTTTGCGTCAATAACAAGACGCCCCTTGCCAACCTGAAGGTCTATCGCCCTCCGATTACCCGCCGCCCGCTGAACCTCGTAAACCTTGTTGTTAATATTCCCGAGAGACTCAATCGCCTGCTCAATCAAAATCTGATCCTTCTTCTCGTCAATCTTCGGCTTAGCAACGGCAAGAATCAAACCCATAATCGCAAGTCCAATCAAGGTATAAATTACAGTCTCGACCCAAACCTGGCCACGCTTCTTAGAATTAATTTTCAATCGCCTCATCAAGAAAAAACGCACTCCCACTTTAAATATGTTGTGAAAGATCTCGAGGCCACTCCCCCGCCACGGGTCGTAGATTTCTCGACAAGCGATCACGCGAGACAAACGAGGTTTCTTGCCAGCGCGCCCGCGACCAAAGAGCGTCGGTGCGCAATCGAGACAGGCGAACAAAGAGCCTATTGGCAAGAAGGGAGCCGTGATCGCGATTAAAGATAAGCGCACGAAGCGCTAATTATCCGAGACCCCACTCGCAAAATAAAAATCGGCGGCCCCGAAAGGAGCCAAAAATAAAAAATAAAAAATAAACTTTGGGTTTAGATAGCGCACTTAGTTAATACAACCTCGTCCGATGGGTTACAAACGGTCTGAGAAACTCCCGACTTTACAACCGGTGCAATCTCTACCTTGTCTACAGTCGTTATCGAAGTATTACTAACATTAATCACAAAAACCCTAGCTTCATTGGCTCCCGGAAGCGTGCTAATATTAAAACCCTCGGTAGCAGTTAGCCCGAAAACTTCGGAATTACCATCCTTGTATACAATAATTTGAATATCTGCAAGCTCAATATCTTTAGGCCCGTGCTCTATCTGAACAGAAATATTTCCGTTCTCATAGTTACAAGTATGACCATCGTCAGACAAACGAATGTCAGCGACAGCGTCTACACAAAGTGTGCTAGAGTCTAGTTGGTTGTTGATCATAGGAATGATAGCCGCCCAGATAATAGTGACTGCAGCAACAGTAATCAGAATGATAAGTACCGTGGCAACAATTGCCGAAATACCTTTTTTATTATTCATTATTTTTCAACCTCCTTTCATCTCCGTTTAAATTTCCCTCTCGGGATAAGTTACAGTATTAGGGTTTTACCCTGGTCATTACATGTAAATGGGTTATTTGAATGTTTCCCTTTTATCGTTCCTATCAACGCCGGATAGACAACGACTTCTTCGGGAGTATCTCCATTCTCCATCCTCAAGTAGACAGCATCACTGAAGGCCTCGCCGGCATCAACTGAAAAATCAAACTGCCCTATTTCAGAATTACCACCGCTAACCATCTTAATGTCCAAATGATGGATATTCACATCCCCTCGATTAACAACCTCCAGGGTAATCTGGCCACCAATACGATCAGCTATGCCTGCGTCAAACACCACTGACTCGCACGCCTCCTCAATCGGATTCCCAAATTTCTCAACCTGCTCACTAATAAAACCTCTCGCCCAAAGAAAAATTAGCGACGCCAAAACCAATACCAAAAAAATCAGAAGGACACTCGCAACAACCGGCGACAGCCCCCTCTTCTTCACACCCTTTCTCATCTCTATAAACAGACTAAAGAATTTATAAACTTATCCTAGCAATCAGTCACTCTCTGCTTCGCTATCGACTTACAGCTTATCTTGTCACCGTCCATACGGTAAGGCTGAACCTCAATCAAAGTAACGTTGCTGATAACCGGCTTATAGTCACTAAAGTTATACCTCATAGAAAACTCCTGACCGGGCTCTATCGGTGCGCCAATTTCATCAAAAGTATAAAATCCGAACTCCGCCGACGGACGATCATGAACTCTCAAGATAAAACCATCCACACTGAAAGTCCCCTTATTCTTCAAAGTAACAACGATCCTACTATCCGGAACACACTCATAATTCTTAATTATCACGTTCACCCCCGTCGGACACTCCGGGACATCACTCTCGCTGACATAAAATCTCAACCAGTTGTAAACGAATCCAGAGATCGCAATCGTAATAGCAATCAAAAGAACATAAGCGATCATCGCACTAATTGCCCTTTTATTTCTAACCTTACTTGACTGCAACAAAGCTCTCATCGGCATCCTCCTTTTGCAAAACGAAAACTACCTGCCGGTGTACCGAGAAAGGAAACTTAAAGTTATGACCCTTAATATCCACCTCAAGCTCATCCACGTCGCCCATAGACTTGATCCAATCTCCGTTGAAATTGTCATACGTCGTGTCAACCGACTCGCTAGACCCCCCGAGAATAATTCTACTGATCACCGGAGCGCCGGCCCCCGCAATAGGCTGATTGTTCACGCCCATACTTTCCGGACCATAATTCCTAACCGTCACATTCGTATTGTCACCGTAGATAAAAATAAAATTCGCCTCAGGATCCTTATCCCGGATATCTTCCGCGAGGAGACTGACAAAGTCTTCTAAATTCTCGCCCCCTTGGATATTTGTATAAATCTCATAATCGATAACAGCCCCGGTCTCTCTCTTGACCTCATAAGTAAAATCATAAAAGTTCTCGGGCTCCGAGCTAACTCGCGCCCGATTCGCAGTCAAACCAAAACTAAGAACAATCGCTGCGATAATCACCGCAGCCAATATAAAAAACTGGCCCCGCCTGTTCAACCTCTTCATAATAATCATAAAGATAAGAAGTTTATAAAATTAGTGTAGGGTGTCGCTACTCTGGCACATGCGGCCCAATTTCAAATTTGACAAGCGGACACCCCCCGGAGCACTTCGTTAAAAAATACTTGCATTTCAAGCATCTTTTATCCGGAACATATCTCAGGTCTTTCCTTAACTTGGCCGGAATTCCTTTCTTCCATCGATCTAAAAAATTCCTTGTGCCTAAAACTTTCCCCGCACGGTTAGCGCACATCATTTTCATTCCAATAAACTGAGGACACGGCAGAACTCCTCCATCCACATCGATCACCAGATTAGAACCATTTATTATATGGCAATGAGAAACAACCTTATTCATAATTTCTCCCTCTAGATCATCATTCGCGTCCCACCAGCACAAGGGCATTCTCGAAAAAAGATATGTTTTCAATTTTTTAGCTTTCGCATACTGATAAATTTTCTTATAAATCTCCTTTGTACCTTTATTAGACAAAACTTTCTGTTCAAAAAATTCTTTTCCAAGAGATACGGGGGAAACTTGACGATAATAAATAAATAAATTTGCATCCGGGAACTCGTCAAGCAATTCTTTGTATGTTTCAAGGTCAACATGCGCTAATACAGATTGTATGTTAAATTTAATTCCAAACTTTATACAATTTTCTATTCCACTTGCCGTCTCGCGCCAAGCGCCGTTAACGCCCACGACCTTATCGTGCTCTCTCGAATGACTAGCGCCACCCTGAATTGAAAAATTCACGTAGTCCAAACCGGTCACCTTAAGACATTTAACAAAATTCTCATCTGAAAGCTTCCTCCCGTTGGTATACAAAGTAACGGCAAAGCCCCTCTCCTTGGCAAATTTAATAATCTCAAATATTTCCGGATGCAATGTCGGCTCCCCGCCAGATAAGCCCAATGATTTAATACCAAGATCGGCCATTAGAGCAAGATGCTCCTCCGCTTTACCAATTTCCATAAATTCGCCCCCGAATCCCAAAGGCGATGCATAACACCAACTGCAGCGATTATTACATTTATAGGTCAAGATAAGAAACCCATTTAGAATTTTATTCATACCTATCCAATTCAACAAAACCTAATCTACACAAAGACCCAAGCAAGACTCTGACAAAACAGCCCTTTTCTCCGGATTAAACTTCGGAGCCTTCTTGCCAGTCCCTCTCCGCCCGACTAACCGCTCAACAAAACGTTCTATTTTTTCCATTTGGACCTCCATTACAAATTAAAAATAAACAATACTAATAAAACCTTTTACTATAAGTTTTATCATAGTAACAATATTTAAATATCTAAGGTGGTTATATTAAATTATGCGAACAAAGACTAAAATAAGAAAAAAGGACTTAAGAATTTTATCAGAGCTAGATAAAAATGCGAGACAATCAAACCAAAAAATAGGTAAGAGGGTGGGTACGAGCAAGGAAGTTGTAAAATACCGTATTGATAAAATGATTGAATCGGGAATAATAGTGAAGTTTCACACGGTTATCAATTATTTCAAACTGGGAATTAGAAAATTCAAGCTATATCTAAGATTAAAGAATATCGATAAAAAGACATTGGATCGGATAGCCCGATACTTCAAAAAACATAAAAAAACCGAATGGGTTGCGACAGCGACCGGCAAATGGGACTTGATTGTTGGATTTTTTGTAAAAAATGCAAACGAATTCGACGATGAAGTTCAAAAAACTCTTCATCTTTATTCGAAATTCATAGCCGAAAAATCAATTACCACGACACTTCATTTGGCCCACCATGAAAGAGAGTTCTTACAAAAAAATAAAAAAAGTAAGTCAAAAATAATTTACCACACCCTAAAAGACAATCAAGAAAAAATTAACAAAACAGACCTGGACATATTAAAAATACTCACGAACAACGCCAGGATGCCGATCACAAAAATAGCAAACACTCTAAAAAAGACACCTCGCGTCATACAATATAGAATAAAGGCGCTAGAAAAAAAGAAAATCATTCTAGCTTACAAAGCACACATAAACCCAAAAAAAACAGACAAAATATTTTGCAAAGCAATAATCTATCTAACGAATCTAACAAAGTTGAGACTAGATGAATTTACGGACTATGCCTCTTCGATAAAGGGCGCAGTCTGGCCACAAAGAGTTTTGGGAAACTGGGATTTCGAATTAGATATGGAACTAGAAAGCTACGACGAGTTTCAGGAGATTTTGCGAGAACTCAACGAAAAATTTTCAGACATAATAAAAAACCACGAATTCTGCATAGTCTCCGAAGAATACAAGCTAGATCTATTCCCTCAATAAAAATAAACGACCACTGTCGACAAATATAATGTAGGTCCGGCAAGTGGCTCAAATCCAAAGTCAAGAGGTTTTCGATAATCCTCAGTTCTGCGACCCTCTAAGCACCCAAACTTTAACTTAGGGCTGCTTCGTTCCCGACCTGACCCATTTCACTAAAGCAAGATCAAAGAGGACAAAACCTCAACGTCAAATCGACAACATTGACAGCTTCATCTCACGCCTTGCCTTACAGTCCGCCATAAAGCCCATTTGCGAATGGCGAGGGGCTAACTCGCCGACCTGACCTACAACAATTAAACCCGAAAAAGCTTTATAAGATTAATTGTTCTACAAAACTCACCAAAAAAGAATATCCCTTCTTGAGTATATATATCTTTAAATATTTGAAGTCCATGATTTATTTATGGCAAACGAGAATGAAAGAGAACCCGTAACAACGGGTCCATACGAACTTAACAGATTCGCTAACAAGGAAGAGTTTGGAACAGCACGCACAAGGGTTCTAAATGGCTTGCAAAATTTAGCAGAAGGTGTCAACCCCGTACGTATAGGACCTGAAGAATTTCTTCCCCGTCAAGAAAAATCTTTTGAAATATTTTCATACGGACCACTCGGAACAATCCTGGTAACAACAGATCTTAAGGAACAATATCAAATGGGATGGTTCTTCGAAAGAGGATCAATAAAAGTAAAGGGATTCAGCCACGAAGACAAAACAGGAAAAAGTCCTACGATGGAAGACAAGCTAAAAGAATTAATGGCCCAGAAAGACATCGCACCTTATCTCAAACAAGAATAAGATCGGATCAGATACTTCTCAATCACAACCTTTAAAATCCTAAATCTCTCAAGATATTTATGCCTCAGTCGCATAGCGGTATTGCCGAGCAATTTGCTCCTCACAAAATGCCCACATCGCATAGCGGTATTGCAGCGGGTTGCTAACTCGCGCCCTTCGGGGCGGGCAGGTTCGATTCCTGCTGTGGGCGTAAAATAAGTGAGGAGTAAGTTGCGAGTAGGATTGATAACTCGCGCCCTTCGGGGCGGGCAGGTTCGATTCCTGCTGTGGGCGTTTCGGAACCTGCCGGCAGGTTTGAGCATCTTCGCTTCGAAGAAAATAATTCTAAGGTATTTTTCTGAGATGCAAAGTGCGAACAGATTCCTGCCTGGGGCATCTTTCCTAAACCAAAACCTTTATAACCAATAAACACTTACTAAAATTGTTCAACTTCGGTTGGATCACTTGACTTCGGTTAGGTGTGGAGGTTAAATAGCTTCGGTTAATTAGCCTCCTTTTTTTATTTATTTTCTCAATAAATATTTTTGGATCTTTCTCGATAGAAAATATATTCCAACGGAAACCAGAATCAATATCAGAATAGCGTAAATCTTGCCCAAGCCGAAGATGCCCCATTTGTCTAAGAAAACCTTGATAAACGCCTCGTGAAGCAAAAAGAGAATTATGGTATTGGCCCCGACAAACCGGACAACCTTGCCGGGAATATACTTGTTGTCAATTCTATACATAAGGTAAAACAAGAAAAACGGAAGCACAACTATCGGATCGATCGCGAGAAAGACAAGCGAAAATAAGAGCGGAAACAATTTCCTATCGCGAGCAAAAGCTATACCAAAACAAAAGTCTGCGAGAAAAAATAAGGGGGAGTAAGACGTCCACTCACCGACGTACATCCTGAAGGCAACAGTAAATACAAAGATAACCGCTAGGAAAAAATTATTCTTCGAAATATACTTATTCAAATAAGGATAAAGGATATACAGGCCGACGAGCGGAGTAAGAAACCATGCCGGACTTATAATAATATACTCTGCACTCAGCGACAAAGGATTCAGAAACACAAAGGTAAGAAAAACGTCGAGGATATTCCCGGAATGTGTCTGGGCACCGAAGAGAACCAGAATAGATATCAGTGCAAGATAATAAACCGAGCACAATTTGACCAGTCTCACGACGAGCCACTTCAGAGAGAAGCCCTTAAGCTCAGGATATTTAATAGTCAGAAGATAGCCGCTCAGAATAAAAAACAGAGAAAGCCCCACGTATCCAATCGGACGAAGAGCGTGACTCATATAAATCTCATACAAGAAATGGAACAGGATAACTAGTATTATGGCGAGAGATCTTATCAGGTCCAACGACAAAAGACGTCCACCATTTTTACTACGATCACCTTTCTCCATAAAAACCAATACGAAACCTCAATTAAAAAAGCTTCTAATTTACCACTCAAAAGATCACCCAAATTCTTATAAAGAGAATTCATTAATCTCAATCATGGAAAAAGACATCGGCAAAATAAAAAAGAACGACACGACCGACATCGTTATCCGAATGGATGACTTCGGAGGAAGAACCGGGCTAACAATCCGAGAGTTTGTCAACAGCAGCGAGACTGGATACACCGGATTCACAAAATCCGGAACTCGAATCCCCGCAGAAAGCATTGACCAATTCAAAGCAATGATCAGCGAAGTTAGTTCGGCAGACTTCACAGTTGACGCACCTGCGCCAGAAAAACCGCAGGAAGCACCGGCAGAAAAAGAAGAAGACTCCGGAATCGACGAAGCAGGATTGATGTAATAACTGCCCAGATACACATGGAGCAAAATTGCGACACATTAATAAATTCTTTTGGCTTACTTTTACAATGCCACAACTCATCAACATTTACCCATTTAGAAAATTCGGTAAAAGAATAATCTTCCACGGGCCGAGAAAAAAGAAGCAAATATCTCTAACCTTTGACGACGGCCCCTCGGATCAAACTGCAGAACTTCTAAATATTTTAAAGAAGAACAAATCGAAAGCAACATTCTTTATGATCGGCAATAAAATAAGCAAATACCGAAACATTCTAAAAAAGATACAGGGACAAGGTTCGGAGATTGCGAACCACACATTCAGTCATCACAGATGCATTCTCATATCAAAACAAAAATTGAAAACCGAAATTCTTAAAGCAGATAAGGCGCTAGGGAAAATTGGAATCAAAACAAATTTATTCAGACCCATTGACGGAAGATTCGGACCCAATCTGGTTTCTGTTCTCAAAGAACTTGATAAACAGGCAATAATATGGGATGTGGAACCGAAAGATTGGGAAAGACCCGGAATAAAAAAGGTCGTGAACAGAATATTAAAATCCGTTAGACCAGGATCTATAATTTGCTTGCATGATTGCACCCGAGAATTTGGAATGAACACCGATTTAATAAAAATCATGAAAATCGTTATTCCAAGACTAAAGGAAATGGGCTTTGAACTAGTTACAGTTTCAAAACTTCTTCAAGAACAGAACTCCTAGAGATTTCATAAAATAAGTGAGCGAAGCTCGCTCCACGGGATCTGGTGGGTGGGGAAATCTCCTCCAAACAATTTATATATCCAACTAACTTTCTCAGATCATGGGTGATGTAAAAGATTTCTTTAACGCTAGAAGCTTCGCAGTTGTCGGAGCATCGAGAGACGAAAATAAAATCGGCCACGTGATTTTCAAAAACCTTCTAGAATCCGGCAAGCCCGTTTTCCCGATCAACCCAAAGGCAGACCATATTCTAAGACACCGTGCATACGAAGATCTCCTCGACGTCCCGCAAGACATCGACTGCATAGTCATAGCAATCCCGGCAAAAATGATCCCGCTGGTTCTAAAGCAAGCCGAAAGACGAAATGTAAAATGCGCAGTAATCGTCAGCGCAAGCTTCTCAGAAATCGGGAACAACGACTTAGAAGAAAGAATCCTGCGAATCGCAAACGAAGCTAACATAAAAATTCTCGGGCCAAACAGCTTCGGATTCATCGACCCGTTCCAAAAAATCAACACAACCTACTATGAAGAAATGCCGGAAACATGCAAGATCGCATTCATATCACAATCCGGCGCAATCGGCTCGGCCGTCCTAGACAAAATAAAACGCGTTTCCGGATTCGTCTCCGTAGGCAACTCGGCCCAACTCGACTTCAGCGATTTCATCGAATACTACTCGAACGACAAAAACACCGACGTCATAGCACTATATCTAGAATCACTAAAAGCCGGAAAAGGAAAACGATTCATCGAAGTTTGCAAAAAGTCCAAGAAACCAATCATAGTTCTAAAGTCCGGGAAATCAAAACGCGGACAAGCGGCAGCAAAGTCCCACACCGCAGCACTAGCATCAGAAGCCGGAGTTTACTCAGGAATCCTAAAGCAGGCCGGGGTCATAGAAGCCAGATCAATAAGACAATTATTCGATAAAGCCAAGACCCTAGAAAAATATCCGAGGTTAGGAAATAAAGCCTGCATCATAACAAACGCTGGCGGGCTCGGAGTTCTAGCGACGGATCACTGTGACGAGAATAAAATCAAGGTCCCGAGGTTAAAAGAAAAGACAATCAAGAAGTTAAACAAAATTCTGCCGGAAAACTGGAGCCACAATAACCCCGTCGACATGATCGGAGACGCACTAGCAAACGATTACCTCCAAACGATACAGGCATTAGAAAAAGAAGACTTCGATTTCTTCATCGTCCTCCTAACGCCACAGCACATGACGCAAGAACTCGAAACAGCAAGGGCGCTGACAAAAACCAAAAAACCCGTCGTAGCATGTTTCCTCGGCGGAAAAAAAGTTCTCGAGGCAAGAAAGTTCATGAATAAGCACAACATCCTAAACTTCGGCAGCGTCAGAGAACTTTGTGAAGCAATAGGGAAAAATTAATCCGTCTCAATCCGTGCATCAACAATCTTACTTTCCTTCTCGCCAACAATAACCGGATTCAAATCAAGTTCCTTAATGTCCTTCTTGTCGGCCAGATAAGCAACCTTCTCCAACAGCGTATAAAAATCCTCCAGATCATACTTCTTATTCCGTGCACCAAATGCTTTGAATACCTCGAGATCATGAACCATCTCTATAGCCTCGCGCCTCGAAACCGGCAACGACCTAAAGGAGACATCTCCTTCGACCTCGGCAAAAATTCCGCCAAAACCAACAAGTAAAAGCTTTCCAAAAACAAGGTCCTCCTTCACGCCAACGATCATTTCGACTCCGTCGAAAGTTTCCTGCACAACAATATTATTCTTCGGGAAAGTCTTATGCATTTTTTTAAGATTCTCTTCGGCGTCCTTAAGATTATCGCATCTCATCACCGCGCCAAGATCGGTCTTATGCCCGACGACGTCAGACTTCAAATAACACGGGAAACCAAATGCTCCAAGGTCCTCGTGCTTCATCACGACGCGCCAGCGCACCAGCGGCAAACCTTCCAAAAACTCAAACGATTCAATCACACCCTTCATAAAATAAAGTGCTAACAAAACTTTAAATAACTTCGCACCCTAAATCTACCGAGGTGAAAATGCGACTTAATATTCTAATAGGCGGCAAAGCAGGCCAGGGAATCAACAAAGTATCGAAGATCGTATCAAATGTCCTAGCAAGCTACGGATACTTCACATTCAATTACCGAGACTACCAGTCGCTGATACGTGGCGGTCACAACTTCAACGTCCTCTCAATCTCCGACAAACAAATAGAAAGTCACGAAACCAAGATGAATATTCTGGTAGCACTAGATGAAAGAACAATTAAGACACACAAACAATCTCTGAAGAAAGACGCAATTACGATCACGGGAGAGCAATTCAAGGACGAGGGCAGAAACCTAAATGTCGCACTCGCAGGAACGCTAATTAAGATCCTAGGGATCCCACTAAAAGAGCTAGAAGACGAAATCAAAAGTCAGTTCGAAGAAAGCGATAAGGCCATCGTCGCAGCCAAGAAGGGATTCGACTCAGAAAAAGACAAGTTCAAACTGAAGAAACTGAAAAACAAAACAACAATTCTGTCCGGAAGCGAAGCGATCGCAATCGGAGCAATAAACTCGAACCTAGATCTTTACATCGCATATCCGATGACGCCAGCGACGGGCGCAATGCACGAATTAGCAGCAAGGCAATCTTTTAAAGAAGCAGACAAAAAGACTTCACAAAATAAGCGAAACGAAGTTTCGCCCACCAAGGGTGGGGAGGCGGGGAAGTCTCAAGAGCAGAACAACCTTCTGGTCTTCCAGGCAGAAAACGAAATCGCCGTAGCCAACATGGCACTCGGAGCATCATTCGCCGGAAAGAAAACAATGATCGGAACATCTGGCGGAGGATTCGACCTGATGGGAGAAACACTTTCTCTACAAGGAATCTCAGAAATCCCACTAACAGTTTACCTCGCATCACGACCCGGACCAGGAACCGGCGTCCCGACGTACACCGCGCAAGCCGACCTTGACATCGCGCTAAGAGCTGGCCACGGCGAATTCCCACGTTTCGTAATCGCCCCCGGAACTCCGACAGAAACAATCGAAAAAACAAACGAGGCTCTTTACCTCGCAGAAAAATTCAGAACACTCTCGGTGATCCTCGCAGACAAGCACCTAGCAGAATCCGAATTCTCATCCACCGAGGCACCAACCGAGGCACTAAAAATAAAAATAGATCGAGAAATCCCCGGTGAGACAATCGTCAAAGCATCCTCATACGAAATAGACGACAACGGCAACTCCACAGAATCGGGAGAGCTCGCTGAACAAAACGCCGACGCCCGAGAGAAAAAATACGAAGAAGCGAAAGACTTTATCCGGAAAAATATGGAGATGATAAAAATCCACGGCAAAGAAGATTCAAAAAACCTAATCGTCGGATGGGGATCAACTTCGGGCGCAATCAAAGACGCAATCAAAAACCTCGACGCTAAATTCCTACAAATCATCTATATGAAGCCCCTTAGCAACGAAATCAGAGAACATCTCGAAGCGGCAGAAAATGTAGTTCTCGTAGAGGGAAACCAGACGGGACAGCTGGGAAGACTGCTCCGAGAGAAAACCGGAATCAAAATCGGCAACAGATTGCTAAAATATAATGGACGGCCATTTCATTCGGATGAATTAAAAACATATCTTTCAGAAATAATACAATGAAATTTCATAGATTCGCAAAATATGCGAACGAAGTTCGCCTAAAAGGGTGGGCGGGAAAAGTGAGCGAAGTGAGCTTGGGCATTTGCAAATCGGAAACATATATGGGGGGAATATTATGAAACCAAAATTAATTATTATCGACGGGCCAATGGGATCTGGAAAAACAATGCTCTCTAAAGAATTACACAAAAAAATGAAAAGGACCGCCCTTATTAGCTTAGACCACATAAAACTTTTACTCTCAGATTACAAAAAGGGCAGCCCCGAAGATTTTCAATTAGCAGCAGACATAGGGAAAATAATGACAACGGGATATCTCAAAAGGGGTATCAGTGTCATAGTAGAAAAGGCATTCACAAAAGAAATCTACCTAAAGTTCTTCTTAAGAGGACTGAATAAATATTCAAAAACTTATATCTATCAACTCCACGCCCATCTAGACATAAGGAAAGAAAGAATAAAGAAAAGATCGGCAACGAGACCCGGGGCGGGGCGACCAACACCAAAAAGAATAAAAACCAACACCAAAAACTTTGAAGAATTCAGATACGAGGGAGCAAAAGAATTTGATTCTTCAAAACTACCTACCAGACAAATTGCAAATAAAATATTAAAGGAAATAATATGAAAACTGAAATAAGATATCCCTACATCCTTGAGCAAATACTAAACGAAAGAAAAAGAATGTGGAACATTAAAGAGTACAATGAGTTCAAGAAAAAGTGCAAAGGCTTCAAAAAACTTCACGACAAATATATCAAAAAAATAATAAAGTTAGTTGAAAAATACACACAAAATAAAAAATGGCAATATAACTTTGTTCCGATATACCTTATCTCCGACAAAACTTTCAAAAAAGGAAAATGGAGTGCATTCTCAGATCCATTAACAATAAGACTAAGAAAAGATAGATCAAACCAGAGAATTCTAAAAACCCTCATACATGAATTAGTACATACGAATCTAAGCATAAAAAAACAGCTACGAAGAAACTACGAAGAAAATGAAAACATAGTAGAGAAAATAACTAAAAAAGTATACGAAGATCTAAATTTACAATGACTAAACCACTAACAACATCCGCAGAAAACACCTGGTGCCCTGGCTGCCCGAACCACATGATCCTAGAAAGCGTCAAGCAAACAATCACTAAATTCATCGAAGACAAAACTTACAAACAAGAAGACTTCGCAATCACGACAGACATCGGCTGCCACGCAAAAATATTCGACTACCTTAAACTTTCCGGAATCTACTGCCTCCACGGCCGAGCACTACCAACGGCAATCGGAATGAAACTCGGAAACCCGAACCTTAAAGTCTTAGCATTCGCCGGAGACGGCGCGGTATACTCCGAAGGAATGGCCCACTTTATCCACGCATTCAAACACAACGCCGACATGACCCTTGTCCTCCACGACAACCAATCATTCTCGCTAACAACCGGCCAACCAACGCCGACATCCCAGCAAGGATACATCTCAAAATCAAACCCGCTAGGCGTCCAGGACAAACCAATGAACCCCGTAAAAATCGCACTAGCCTCCGGCGCAACATTCATCGCCCGAACAAACGCACAAGACATACCGCATATGGTAGAAGTCCTAACAAAAGCAATCAATCATAAAGGATTCTCATTCGTCGAAGTAATCCAAGACTGCCTAATCTTCAACCCGGAGGCAAACGCCAAAGACAAAGAAATGTACAAGGTAAAAGACAATACGGACAAAGCGACAGCAGAGAAACTAGCCGACGAATTCGACTACAACTCTAAGAGCGGAAAGATCCCGATCGGAATTATCTACCAGGCAGACGAACCGACCCTCGAGGAGAAATGGCCACAGTTGAGGAAGGAATTGAAATAGATCAACGCTCCCAAGACTTTCTTCCATCTAAAATATTCTGAGCTACTTTTGCTAAATCAACGCCCCCTAGCGCTTCCGTTACCCTGCCCATCACCTCGATATCTCTTGGAATGCGAGTGACCAACCTTTCCGGGTACCAACATCTTGGATAAGCAATAATTATTGGGCCTCTCTCCCTTTCCTTTTGCGAATAAACCTCGCAATCTCTTAGAGAGGGTATTTGGAGAGATCGGGGTTCAAATAAGTGGATTTTGCCATACATTTCGACAAGAGAACTAAAATGAGCATCTTGTGATTGATCCTCTATTTTATACACCACCTTTACCAATGCAGCCTCTGTTAAATCACGAGTTTTTCTAAAAAGGATATGCCTTTGTTGAAAAGCCAAATAACGCTTGTCTACTTCCCCTCTAGCTTCTGGGGAAAGATCTAGGGACTTCTTGTCTTGCTCGGAAAGCTTTTGTTCTGCTTTCGTATAGGCATTTACTAGTTCCTTACTTATTTCATTTCTCCCTCGCTAAATCATCCCAAAAACTCTTGTCATTATTGACTGGCCGTCTATTCACATGATTTTCATCCCCCAAATCAATATATAATTTTCCAGAAGAACCCTCAAGTCGTGGAGCAGCGGGTACTTCTAGCAGCAATCCTCTTGAATCAACTGGTATATCCCATACCCCCTTATAGTCTTGGGGAATATTTGGATTAAAGAAAGTTATCAACCCATTTAAATCACTGTCATTACATCCTCCAAATGTCCTATTTTTATCATCAACCAGCCTCAAATCAGTAAACCAATCAGGCACCCTATCTTTTGTCAAATTTTCCATTTCAAAATCTAAAATAACAAACACACCCTTTGCCTTTCGAACCTTTCTTGGAACCTCTTCTTTGAGAAGATACTCCATCACAGTATCTTTTTCAAGAAAGTATTCTGGAGTTCTCTCCATACTTTTTACTGTGTAGGCCCAATCTCCTGCCTCTAATCTTTCGCAAAGACCTACAGCAGGAACCTTGCTATCGTAGGGCTCTTTTTTTGCTCCCCATGAAATAACACGAGTAAGATTAATTTTACAACTATAGTCTGAAACTCTTTCAGCCCTTAGCTCCATTTCTCGAAACTCCTCTGGACTCAAGCTACCCTCACTGTCCAAAACATCACAATATAACCTGGCGATCCTCTCTTGCAACTGCAATTCAACCCCCTCAGACATAGGGATCAGGTTTCTAAATCTTCTATTTAGCTCCTCGTACATTTTGCTCATCTTTCCCTCAGCCATTTTAGCGCCTCCCTTCTTTTATTATTTGAAGATAATCGACCCTCTTGGCATAACTCTCTAGCATTCTCGTACCAAGGTCAAGCCTTCGAAGTTCTTCTATGCCCAAACTCTCACTCCCTCTCAGAATATCCAACCTTAATTCTCCCACCCTCAATAACAAATCAGAACCACTAAGATCACCCTCTAAGCCCGAAGCGGGAATTAATTTCTTCAGTTCTCTGTTTAATTCTTCATATGCTTTACTCATTTTCCACTTCCCTCTCATCTAATATACCAATCAGCCTACCCTCTTTTGGAAAATTATAACTCCCCATTATCAGATAACTCCCCTCATCGAAGTCTTCCATACTAAAGGCCAATGGATCACGACGACCGTCCAAAACCCATGGAGCTATAAACGCGTTTCTCCACGAATTTTTATCTGGCTCTCTATATTGATTAAGAGAAATAAAAACATGAGGTGAATAGTCAGAGCTCTTATTCTCCTTTGAAAAAATTCCAGAAACCACTTCCTCGTGCAAACCCGGGATTGCATAATCTTCATGAACTTCGTCTGGATGACGATGAAGTATTCTCAACACTCTATTGTCAAGAATCTTTTGTTTGTTCTTCGTATCCGAGTGATCAATTGGATAATTTTTCCAAGAAAAACCATAAACATTATTCCCATATATCATTTCGTACGAGCAATCAGATAGAAGAATGGGGCCACCGCTCCATTTGGGAGTTATGCGCTTTATCTCCGAAGAATCAAGAACAATCTTGGCTTCTCCCGTTGAAAAATACACCACGGCGTCACCCGTATAAAATTCACTCCTCGCCCAGCATTCTTTTACAACCTCCATCCTATATTTTTCCGATCCATAGTGTCCACTCATATCAAAATTTTCAACTTCAAGCTTTCTTTTCGCCAATTGAGCAATGTTCATAGGAGTTCTGCCCTCTGCTATCAGAGCAGACATCTGCTCTCCAAAATTACCATTAAATTCTTTATAGGTATTCGGAGTCACATTAAACTCGGGTCTTTCTTCAGTCATTTTCTCGCCCCCATCACCGTCGCGTATTCTTTACGGGTGATTATTGCCAAACGCAAGTCTAAAGGATTGAGAACACTATCTTGAAGCTCTGGGTGACCCAAGGGATTAACTTCTTCACACCAACAATTCTCCATGCTTAAATGCCCCACCGCTGATGCCTCTGACGGACCAAGTGGTCTATCATGATTTATGCCAAGTTCGTTTATATTTTCCCATGTTCTTCCTAATGCTCCTGCGACATTTTCAGCAATATGATATACCGCCCCCCCTCTACAATTATACACGCTTAACGGAGCTCCATCAATATCTCGGAGGTGCACTGCGAATAATTTGTATATATCTACTTCACTCATTTTCTCGCCCCCATCACTGTTACATATTCTTTTTTTACTCTCATCTTATCTCCAAATCACCAGAACTCTTTCCCTTTCAGGTACACCTAGCCCACCAACAACCCTATTAAATCTAATCTACCCCTTTTGGGGTAACTTTAAATATCTCTACCACTTAAGCGAACAATGAAAGAACTTGAATCCCTTGGCCTGACCCCAAGAGAAATCGATACATACCTCGCGCTTCTCGAACTGGGAAGCAACACTGTCGGCGCAATTGTAAAAAAATCAAAGGTTCCAAGCTCGAAAATTTACGAAGTCTTAGGTAAGCTGATCGACAAAGGACTCGTAAGCTTTATCATCAAGGGAAAAACAAAATATTTCCAGGCATCTGAGCCAGAATCTTTGGTGGATATTTTAGATGAGAAAAAGAAGAAGTTGGAGCAAATCATCCCCCTCCTGAAGAAAAAACAAAACAGGGAAGAAAAAGAACAAGTAAGCCTGTTCGAAGGTGATGAGGGAATGAAAACCGCCCTAAGAAAAGTTTTACGAACCCTAAAGCCTGGTGATGATTACTATGTTTATATTCCACCGACAGAAAACATGAACAGCGAAAACTCAAAAACATTCTTCAATAATTTCAACCTCCGAAGAAAAGAAGCAAAAATTAAAACTAAGTTATTAATTCATAAGGATCAGAAGAAAGTCATAGAAGCTGAATACAAAACCCTAAACAGGAAGCAAATCAAATTCACAGATTTTTCATTCCCATCACGTCTCGGAATTTATAAAAATCACGTCCTAATAATAAACCACAAAAAGAAAACTTCTGCCGTCCTTATCCAATCACCTGAAACATACAAAATATATAAAGAGTTCTTCCTTAATATGTGGGAGGCGAAAAGAGAATGAAAAACGACATCAAAAAACTAGAAAGAATTCTTCGGGACCCGACGCAAAAAACAATCGCACTCGTCGCGCCATCATTCGTAACAGATTTCTCATACCACTCATTTATCTGGCGATTAAAAAAACTCGGATTCGACAAAACGACAGAACTAACCTTCGGAGCAAAACTCATCAATCGCGACTACCACAAGATTCTCAAGAAATCGAAAGGCCTCATGATATCTTCGCCATGTCCTGGAATCGTCACAATAATAAAGAATAAATTCCCGAAACTAAGAAATAGACTCATCCCGGTAGACAGCCCAGTTGCTGCAATGGCAAAGGTCGCAAAGAAACATTTTCCGGGACATAAAACAATTTTTATCTCGCCTTGCGATTTCAAAAAAACAGAGGCAGAAACGTGCAGGCAACTCGACGGCGTAATTGACTACGATCAACTAAGAGCACTATTCAAAAAATATAAAATCGGAACACCACTTCTAAAAAAGAAAGACCAGTTCGATAAATTTTACAACGACTACACAAAAATATACCCGTTATCCGGCGGCCTCGCGAAAACTGCACACGTCGGGGGAATCCTAAAAGAAGATCAAATCAAAATCATCGACGGTGTAAACAAAGTAATCAAATTCTTAGAAAACCCTGATCCAAAGATAAGATTCCTAGACTGCCTATTCTGTACCGGCGGATGTATCGGCGGGCCACACACAAACAAAAAACTAACGATATCCCAGAAACACGACCGAGTTACCAGATATCTAAAGCGATCAAAAAAAGAAGACATACTCGAAGACAGAAAGGGAATTTTTGAAAAAGCCAAAGGGCTAAAGTTTCTTAAGAAATACTAAACTACTTATTTTTCGATACAACTTCTCGCACGATCCAAACCATTAGAAAAATTATACCAACAGCTAAAAATATAATTATCTGATAAAAATAGTTAATAGATCCTAAATAGGCCAATAGAAAGGCCGGAGGAATTATACCAATAAAAGTGGCGACAACATAGGGCCAAAATCTAATTTTACTAAACAATCCCAACACATAACTCAAAATATCTACGGGGATTACCATCCTCAATAGCAATACCATATAAAAAATTCTATCTTCGGGAATTTTTCTTTCAAAAGACTCGATGCTTCTCAAAGAAACAAGCCTACCGATTATTTTAACGCCATACCTCCTACACAACCAAAAGACAACAATAGATCCCACGGTCCATCCAACGACACTAATAAAACCCGTAATTTTCCAGCCCCATATATTTGACATTATTGGAATTAGTGGTATCGAAGAAATAGGTGCAACAACCATAGCAATAATTATAATAAAAATATAAATCAAGATCCCATACAAACTCTTTTGAATTAAGCACTCAAAAAAAGAAAGATTAACTTGAACAATATAAGCTATAAAAACAAACACCAGAACAATAGCAAGAACTTCTATTAATGATTTTAATTTATTATTCATTTTTGATTCCTAGACAAAACCCAGCTCACCAGCATTTTTCCAAATCTGCTCGGCAACTTCTTCTTCTTCAACACCTTTAATTTTCGCAATTTCCTTAATCGTAACCGCAACATTAGCCGACTCATTTCTCTCACCAGCGACGGGAGAAAGATATGGAGAATCCGTCTCGGTTAATAATTGCTCAAGCGGAACCATCTCCACCAACATCTTAAAATGATCAAGCCGAGTAATCACCGGCGGCACAGAAAAGTACCAACCATTCTCAACCGCACGCTTAATCAAACTCTTTCTTCCATTAAAACAATGCATCACGACTCCCGGAACATCATTATCCTTAGACTTACTCGATTGGCGAACGCCAGTTCGCCCGTCGTGGGTGGGTGGGTGAGTCCCAAAGTCCGAGCCAGCCGAACAAGTTTTGCCTCCGGATTCTCGACTAGCGCCACCGCGATCAAGGAGCGTCGTGGCGCAACCAGAAATAGGCGTACGAGACGCCAATTGATGAGAATCCACCTCAGCCGAGATCTTCCTCGCGAATCCAGCCTCTTCCAAAATCTCAATAACATCCTCTTCGCCCTTTCGCGAATGAATCAAAAGCGTCTTATCAATCTTCTTCGCCAATGCGACAATCTTACCGAAAGCTTCCTTCTGCAGATCCTCAGTCCCCGGAACAATCTTATAATCCAAACCGACCTCGCCGATCGCAACACACTTATCTTTATTCTCCTCGATCCAGACCAGCTCCTCGCCAAGATCAAACTTTTCGACATGACGCAAGTCACTCTCCTCGCCAAAGTCATCAATCTTACCAGCAATCGCATCAATCGGAAAAATACCAAAACTAACTTTCACAATATCATACTTCTCAGCTAACTCCAAACTCTGACGATTCGTCGTCGGATTAACACCAGAATTAATAATAACCTCAACGCCCGCATCACGCGCCCTCTGAACAACCTCATCCAAATCCCCCTCGAATCTTTTGCTTTCCAGGTGTGCGTGAACATCGATCAATCTCATCTCACTACCTCCTTACGACTATCCATTAAATTTAATAAGAACCCGCGATTAAAAAGCTTATGATAGAATATCTCGCACTGATTCTCGCAATCCCATTGGGATTTCTACTAGCAAGCATAACAAAAGACGAAAAATCGATCTATTCAAAAAACCCATACTTCCCGATCATAATCCCAACCCTACTAATCGCCGCAATCATCACATTCTTCTTCGATAAAACGGTGGCCCTAGCTTTGACCTTTTTGTTCATTATGACGGTGGTGTGGTGGAAGAGTTAAGCTCCAGAATCCCGAAGAGCACACATAGCAGCTTCAACACGAAGAGAGACGACCCCAAGATGATCATCGCCACGAGTAAATTCTAGATAGTCCTGTACAAACTGACCACAATCATCCGGAGAAAGCCCAACGACCTCTCGGGCTGTACATTGATGAGTCAGAATAAGGCCCCCGTCTCCGGTGCTCCATTCATAACGATCTCTCCCTCCCGGTACACCGGCAAAATTAAATTGGAATAGCCATTCATCAAAACCCTTCCCCCCAGAAGCTATCTCTAAAGCACTTTCAACGACCCCTAAATCTTCCCTCTCTAAATCAATCTTGGGCTCACCCGTAAAATCCCTAAATAAATTCCCCCTGCCAACATGGTGATAATACACCCACGGTACAATCGGAAGTCGGGAAACATAATTATAACCCAGGTTCCAAATTCCATCTCCCCCGCAAAAAATAATATCTCCATGACGTCCTTCAGCACTAAATTTAAACATAAAAAATTCTGGTAAAGAACATTTATAAAAAAGATTATTCTCGAGAATACATGACATTCAACCTAATCGGACTAGGATTAAACAAGAACTCGATCTCAACGGACGCCCTAGAAAATCTACAATCTTGCGACAAAATATACCTCGAGAACTACACCGTGGACTTCCCCTACAAGAGCGAAGAACTAGAAAAGTCAATCGGCCAAAAAATCATCTCACTAGACAGATCCCGAGTAGAAGACGAATCAATTCTCGCGAAAGCAAAAGATCAAGACATCGCACTTCTAGTCTACGGCGACGCACTTTCGGCAACAACTCATACACAACTAGTTCTCGAATGCAAAAAGCAAAACATCCCGTGCAAAGTTTTCCACAATGCATCTATCATGACCGCAATTGCGGCAACAGGACTTCAGCTTTACAAATTCGGCAAAACAGCATCAATGCCAAATTGGACCGAACACACAAACAAACCAACTTCGTTCATGAACTATATTAAAGAAAACCAATCTATCAAGGCTCATACTTTATTACTAACAGATATCGGGCTGGAAATGAGGGATGCAATCGATCAGCTAGAAGATGCTACGAAAGACAGTGGATTCACGAATGAGCGAGCGAAGCTCGCCGATAAGGGAACTGGGGTGGGTGGGGAATCCACGACAAACGCGACAGCTCGACAATTACTTCCAGAAAAAATCATCGCAATATCAAACGCCGGAACAGAAAACCAAAAAATATTCTACGACACGCCAAAAGTACTAAAAGACAAAAAAGTCGACAAACCTTTCTGCCTGATTATCCCGGGAGAGATGCATTTTATCGAGGAAGAAGCTTTGGCGAAAATTATTATCTAGACGTAGGGCGACCTACCATGACTAAATTTAAATAACATACAAAGTAAAATATAATATGATAGACTTCAAAAAAATAGAAGAAGAAGCCAAGGAAGTTTGGGCGAAACACAAGGCAGAAATAAAAGCCGCAGTGCAAAACGATCCAAACAAAAAACTATTCTCCTTCCTAGAGGGACCCCCAACGGCAAACGCCCCGCCAGCGATCCACCATCTCGAAGTCCGAACGTTCAAGGACATAATCTGCAAATTCAAATTCATGCAAGGCTTCTCGGTCCCACGAAAAGGCGGCTGGGATTGCCACGGCCTACCTGTCGAAGTCCAAGTTGAAAAAAAGCTAAAGCTAGAGTCGAAAAAAGATGTGGTTAAATACGGAATCGAAAAATTCAACGAGCATTGTAGAGAAGACGTCTTCTGCAACATCGAAGACTGGAACAAATCGACCAAAGAACTAGACTACTGGGTCGACCTAGAAAACCCCTACCGAACCCTAGACGACGACAACGTAGAAAGCGTCTGGTGGAGCCTCAAAGAACTCTACAAAAAAAAACTTTTATACGAAGGGCACAAAGTCGTACCATTCTGCCCCCGATGCGGAACGCCACTATCAAGCCACGAAGTCGCGCAAGGATACAAAAATGTAACAGAGGATTCAGTCTACATCGCATTCAAGGCCAAAGAAGAAGGAACTTACATCCTCGCCTGGACAACAACGCCATGGACACTCCCGGGAAATGTCGGACTAGCCGTCGGCCCTAAAATAGACTATGTAAAAGTTGAGCTTCCCGACGGAGACAAACTAATTCTCGGAAAAGAAAAGCTCTCGTTAGTAAAAGGAGATTACAAAATCCTCAAAGAGCTAAAAGGAAAAGATCTACTCGGGATGAAATACGAACCACTCTTTGACATCAAAGAACTCCAGAACGAAAACTCGCACAAGATAATCTCTGCGGACTTCGTAACGACCGAAGACGGAACGGGCATCGTCCACACCGCGGGAATGTACGGAGAAGACGACTACGAACTCTGCAAGCAAAACGACATCCCACTAGTCCACACGGTAAACCAAGACGGAACCTTTAACGACCTGGTAAAAAAATGGAAAGGCAAATTCGTCAAAGATGTCGAAAAAGAAATAATCGAGGACCTAAAAAAAAGACACCTACTATTCAAAACAGAGAAGTTCACACACACCTACCCATTTTGCTGGAGATGCAACTCGCCGCTACTCTACTACGCAATCGATTCATGGTTCATCAGAGTAAGCACAGCTAGAGACAAACTACTGAAACTAAACAAAGAAATAAACTGGTACCCTTCCCACATCAAAGACGGAAGATTCGGAAAATGGCTCGAAGGTGCAAAAGACTGGGCCCTCTCTCGTTCAAAATTCTGGGGAACACCCCTCCCAATTTGGAGATGCTCCTGCGGAAACGAAGAAGCAATTGGATCTATCAAAGAACTAAAATCTCGGTCAACTAAAAAACTAGACAAAGTAAAAGTTCACAAGCCATATGTCGACGAGATCAAATTAAAATGCAAATGCGGAAAAGAAATGACTAGAGTCCCAGACGTAATAGATTGCTGGTATGATTCGGGCGCAGCATCTTTCGCACAATTCCATTATCCATTCGAGAACAAAGAAGAATTTGAAAAAAGATTCCCATACGAGTTTATCTCAGAAGGAATCGATCAAACACGAGGCTGGTTCTACACGCTGCACGTACTCGGAGCACTACTCTTCGACAAGCCCGCCTACAAGAACGTAATCTGCGCCGGCCACATCCTCGACGAGAAAGGGGAAAAGATGTCGAAGACAAAGGGAAATATAATCAAACCAAAAGAAATCATAGATAAAACGGGGATCGACGCAGTGAGACTCCAGTTTTGCATAAACGACACCGGCAATCAAAAGAGATTCTCCTACGGCCTAATGAAAGACCCAGTACTCTCGTTACTGACGGTTCTCTCAAACTGCCACAGATACTACAAAGAATCAAGCGACACAAAACTAAAAACTAAAAAGGCCGAAGACAAATGGATCCTTAGCAAACTTAACTCCATGATCTCAGAAGTAACAAAGAACCTCGAAAACTACGACATCAGCTCTGCGTTCTCAAACATAAATCAATTTGTCGTCAAGGATTTCTCACGAGGATATATCAAGCTAACCCGGGACAGAAACGACACCCGAAAAATCCTTGGAACTATAATCGAATCACTTTCAAAACTGCTGGCACCATTCGCCCCTTACATCTCAGAATATATCAACAAAGACTTCAGCCCAAAAGCTTCCGTCCACCTAACCTCCTGGCCAAAGACAGACAAAAAACTAATCGACGAAAACCTCGAAGCAGAATTTGGCTCAATGCTCGAAGTAATTGAAACCGGACTTTCAACAAGAGACAAAGCACAGATCGGATTGAAGTGGCCACTCGCGAAGGCAAAAATAACCACCAAGGTAAAACTCTCGAGAGAACTTCAAGAAATCGTACTAACTCAAATCAACGTCAAGGCAATCGATCAAAAGCTCGGAGAAGAAGTTTCTGTTGAACTCGACACAAAACTAACTCCAGAGCTAGAAGCCGAAGGATTCGCAAGAAATCTTGCACGAAGCGTCCAGGCAGCAAGGAAAAAAGCCGAACTAGTAAAAACCGACTCAATCGAATTGGAGATAGAATCAGACTTCAGCGACATGCTAGAGAAACAAAAAGAGTTCATCCAGGATAGAGTCGGCGCAAAATCTATCTCGTTCGACAAATCCGCAAAAAAGTTTAGCTACTCTGAAGAAGGAAAAATCAAAGGGAAGCAATTCATTCTGAGATTCAACAAGCTATAATTACCGTCGACAAAATCATTTTGTCACCCCTTTCCCGGACAAACCGAAGAAACATTTAAATACTATTCAATACTCTAACAGTTATGATTGTCAAAGAGGAATTTTTAAGTAGACTAAGGAAGATCTTCGATCTGAACCTTTACGAAGTCAAAGTATGGACCGCACTTCTTTCTAGAGGAACCTCGACAGCAGGTGAGCTATCCTCGATCAGCGACGTGCCTCGATCAAGAACATACGACATCCTAGAATCTCTTGAGAAGAAAGGATTCATCGTAATGAAGCTGGGGAAGCCGATCAAGTTCGTTGCACTTAAGCCAGAAGAGGTAATCGAAAGGGTAAAGAAAAACCTGGTGACAACAGCTCGAGAGAAATCAAAGAGACTTGAGACGCTAAAGGGCGACGAGGTTCTAACCGAACTTAGCGGCATCTTCAGAGACGGAATCAAGTTCGTCGAACCAACAGATCTATCCGGAGCACTTAAAGGAAGACAAAACATCTACAACCACCTCGACATGCTAGTACGAGAGGCGCAGACATCAATCACACTTGTGACAACGGAAGACGGCCTTAATAGAAAACTTGAAGTCCTATTACCATCGCTAGAAAAGGCAAAGAAGCGAGGGGTCAAGATCAAAATCGCTGCGCCGATAACTGCAGAAAACAAAAAGGTCGCAAAAGATTTCGGCAAAGTCGCAGAGGTAAGAGATGTCGACGGATTAAGGGCAAGATTCATGATCATCGACAGCGAGCAGATAATGTTTATGCTTCTAAACGACAACGATGTCCACCCAACATACGACATTGGAATTTGGATCAACACCGAATTCTTCGCTCAAGCTCTTGAGCAACTCTTCGAGATCGCCTGGAAAAACTTCAAAAAAGCTTGATCCCCGAGAAGATAATTTCACTATACTAATTTTCAGCTGTTTCTCTCACAACATTCCAAATGGACCCATCGGGAATCGAACCCGAATCCCTCGACTGCCAGCCGAGGATAATAACCGTTATACGATAGGCCCTTCTTCTCAAACAAAAAATCATTATTTAAACATTATCGAGAGAAAATCTGGCCGAGCAGTTTACTCCATGACGAAGGTTTCAAAAAGAGATTTCATAAAATCGGCGAGCAAAGCTCGCGCCAAGGGATAGGGTGGGCGGGGAAATCTCGGCCACTTCAATTAGTCGCAATAACAAAAACATTCCGAATAGCAACAACTATCGTCGCCGGAACAAAGATCACAAGAAGTCCATTAAAAATTCTCTCTATAATTTCAAAGATCCCAAACGCCGTATAGCCAAACGCACTTGCGATAATCAAAACTACACCAGAAAGCAAAAATGCTCGAATCTCTTCATCTTTGACATTAACAAGACCGACGATAATACCTATAATTGACAAAAAGGAAACAACCTCTATAGACATCTGTCCAATAAACGCAAAGACAACTGCCAGAACCACCCCAACCAAAAACGCCCACCTTCCGACACGAAAACCCGGGCTCCTCTTTTTCACCATAACAGAAACAAGCCGAAGAAGTTTATAAAACTATTCTAAAACAGTAGCCCAAGTCGGCGAATTAATTTTTTTGTCGCAGTGTCGTGTGAAGCATGACGGCGACGGCGAGCGATTCGCTTTCTCGATTAAAATCCCAACTATCTTTCGAGAATGCAAATCGCGAGATAGAATAAAAATTTGTTTGCACAAAATACGATACGACAAATTTCATTTTTTATTAGAAAATGTAATTTGGAGAATCGCCACCTAAGTTTTGATTCCAGGGAACCTTTTTCTAAAGGGGAGCCTACATCTCCTCCAAAACATCAATCCCCAATAAATCTAAGCTCTTCTTCAGCGTAACACGAAACGCATCAACCAACTTCAGCCTAAAGCCCTCCTCGATACTCCCAAGGACCGGACACAAATGATAAAACTCATTAAACATCTGCGCAAGCTCAAAAGAATAATTCGCAATCAGATTTGGCGACAAATTTTCGTAAGCCCTCTTGACCACATCTCCAAAAGTAGCGATCTTCTTCAACAACTTAACCTCTTGATCTTTCAGGTCAACAATTTCTACAGCCTTCTTGCTCTTCACTTTTCTAACAATACTAGAAGCCCTCGCGTAAGAATAAAGTAAATACGGCCCAGTATCACCCTCGAACCTCAAGGCCTTGGCCTTATCAAAAACAATGGTCTTCCCGGTGTCCTGCTTCAACATCGAATACTTAATAGCAGCAACGGCAATTGCCAAAGCTCGAGCATCCAAATCGGGCTCACCAGAGTCATGCCCGGATAGGGCCTTGCCCTTAACATCAGACCTCTCGGCAATTCCCTTCTTAGCAAAATCAACAATCTCCTTCTTGAAATCGCTATACAAAATATTATCTCCAGTCCTCGATGACATCTTCCCCGTAGGCAATCTAACCAGCCCATAATTTCTATGACTTACCTTACGGACATCCTTGAACTTCATTAACTCCAAAATCTTGACCAACTGATTTATATGTAAATTCTGAGCATCAGCAACGACATAAATACTCCTGGCCAGATCATAATCCTCAAACTTCTGCTGAGCCAACGCAATATCCTTAGCCGAATACAAAACAGTTCCATCCCTTCTCAGCAAAACCCAAACGCCCATACCCTCATCCTTCAGATCAACAATAGTAGCATCATCATCAACTTTCGCAATTTTCTTCTTAACCAACTCCGCCACAATTTTCTTCCCGGCCTGCTCGACATCACCCTCGAAATAATATTTGTCAAACCCCGTATTCAAATCACCATAAACAACCTCCAGAGCATCCAGCGACAACTTCCGAGTCTCCTTCCACAACTTGTTCAACTCAGCATCCTCCCTGGAGTCCAACTTCCGATTGATTTCATCGACTTCAGCCTGTAATTTATCGGGGCCAGCAGGGTCATCCTTTGAGGAATCCGCGGCCAGTCTCTTCACGGCGTCGACATAGACTCCAGCGATCCAAGACTCGTCTTTCTTCAACCCCTCTTTCTTATGATATTTATTATAGCACCAGATCCATTTCGCAACATGCATCCCGGTATCCCCCTGGTAATTAGCCCTCACAACCTCGTCACCCATAAACTCAGCAATTCTAGCCAAGCTCTCGCCTAGGGAAGTCCCCCGGATATGCCCAACGTGAAAAGCCTTATGTGTATTCGCCTGAGAAAACTCAATCATAATTTTCTTACCGTTCTTCTTCGCGCCCCTAACATTCTTCCCCACTTTCTTCAGGACACCCTCGGCCAAGATCTTTTTATCAACAAAAAAATTCACATAAGCACCATTAAAATCAACATTAGAAATCTCTTTCGGCAATTTTTTCCTAAGCTTCTTTACTAAATCTTCAGCGATGGCCATCGGATTCTTTCTAAGCGTCTTCGCTAAACCAAAACACGGGAACGCGTAATCACCCAACTCTGGCTTCGGCGGAACCTCCAAAAGATTCTTGACCTCTGACACCGGCATCCCAACGGCCTTCGCAACTAACTTGACAACAATATCCTTCATAAAACACCGAGGCGGAAATGATTAATAAATCTTCCTTATGGCTTCCAGATTCACAGAATCCGCGAAGTCAAAGACTTCGCCGCCAAGGGTAGGTGGGTGAGATTCCAGACAAGCGCTACCGCGATCAAAGAGCGTCGTGGCGCAATTAAAAATAAGCGCACGAAGCGCCAATTGGCGAGAAATGAACTAGGAAAGCTAAACAAAATTATTTCGCCTTAGGCATCGCTAAACAAAACAGCGTACTAACGGCCACGATAAACAAAGACGATCCGACAATCAAAGCGCCATCGTTGATAAAGTTAGCGTAAACGAATAATGGCAATCCTACGAAAAACGCAGTCAAGACACCCCACAAGACACCACGAGCGCTCAATCTTTTCCAATACAAACTTAATACCGTCGGAACCATCACACAGGCCGCAATAGTATTGAACACCCACCACAAATGGAAAAGCCCGAACTGAGGAATGTAGACAACGGCCAAGGCCACAAGCAAGCCAAGAATGGAGATTCCAAACATTGCAAATCTCGCAGACCTTACCGCAGAAGCATCCGTCTTAGACTTAGCCACGTCAGTAACCCAGAGAGAACTCGCCGCAGAAAGGCCCGAGTCAAGTGTGGAGCTGAGGCCAGCCAGGAGCATGATCACGAACAAGAACACCGCCCACGATGGCAATAATGTGGCAACAGTCTGAACTCCAATCATCGACATATCAACACCCTCAGGTAAAGATATCTCCAAAGACGAATTGGCACCAAGAAAACCAAGTGTGGACAAAGCAATCGGAACAACTCCAAACAAAATAGCTCCAAAAACAAAGGCCTTAACCAAATGAGTCTTCCTGATAGCGAACGCCCTTTGCCAGTACTGCTGATCGGATATCGCACCAGCAACCAACCCGATCGAAGTAACAATTCCCAAGGAAAACGCAACTCCCGGATCAAATATATTCTTAATTCCCGCTATGCCGCCAAACCCCGCAGCTATAGCAGAGAAGCCACCGGCAGCGCCCCAAGTCAACGGTAAAACAATCGCCCCGATAACAACAATCATCCCAATCTGAATAAAATCAGTAATAATCGAAGCCTCAAGGCCCGACACAAGGGTATAAACCAAAGTTATCAACAACAAAAGCGGCATAATAATAATAAGAGGAATCCCGGTCAATAGATAAATCAAACTACCTCCGGCAAAGATCTGAACAGTAATCGCCATCAGCTGATAAAAGAAATACGGAAACAAATACACCTTGTGAGCACCTTCGCTTTGCAATCTATAACGAATATACTGCGGTAAAGTATAACCCTCAGGCAACTTCTTCCTAATCGCCGGAGCTAAGAACGCAAAAAGTCCCAAGGCGACAATATTAGGAACGGCAAACCAAAAAATACCAGCTAAGCCATACTGATAAGCCAACTGAACAGAAACAAAAAGCGCCGGCGCCCAAATCCAAGATGCAGCGATACTAGTTCCACCGAGAAACCAATTGACCTTACGACCAGCAACAAGAAAACCCTCCCGAGTATTAGACCGCCTGCCCGTGGCAAAAGTATGGGTAACCCAAAGCATGGCTACCGCAAAAATCGCCAAAAACCAATACCCGGAAAGTTGTGAAATAAACGCCATTATTTCCCTACCTCCATCACGCCATTTTTTCGAATTCCATCTCGCGCTGCTCCCATTTGCTTAGATAACTTTCCAGCCTTCCGTGCAAGATATCCCACACATAACCCCAGAGGTTTTTCAAAAATTTCTCTTAATCTTGGATCTCCATGGGCTATTCTACCTCCACCTAAAAGTTCATCGTGGTACCATCGATCTCGCTCAGCTACTCTACCCCCAGACATTATTCGTTTTGAATCTTGTAACAAAACCCCTCCAAGATCATCACATTCTACATTAAGTCCTAGCCAAAATATAAGATCCCGAGATAATTGGCTTGAAATAACATTGACATAATTTAAATGAAATGTATCTGAATCAACTGAATCAACTGGCCACAAATCAAAAGGCACAGTATCAGGCATAATTCTCCCGGGCATTTTATACTCACCTCCCAGAATAATACCCCCATACCCCTCACCCTCCGATTTCAATCTTAATTTATAATTCAAAGCAGTTGGCAATCTTGCACCTTTCCAATTCACAAAAGTCTGATTTGATTCACCTGCAAACACTCCATCGTCAAGCACACGGCCATCGAAAGCTATTTCCCCGTTCCCTTCTCTTTCAACATTTTTCCCATTTTTTCCCATTTTTTATTTCTCCAGAGTCGTAGCATTTGTTGCTACCACATAATAACAACTATATCTAGAACTACTTAAGACCTGGCGGTGGTATCTACCACCACAACAAATATAAACCAAATCCCCCTAGAAATCTCATGCACGAAGAACTACTCAAAGAACTGGGCTTAAGCCAAAACGAATCAAAAGTATATGAGGCGCTCCTTAAAACAAGTGAGGCATCCGTCCAGACAATCTCAAACAAATCGAGCGTCCACAGAAGAAACGTCTACGACGCGCTAAACAAACTTTCAGAAAAAGGCCTTGTGTCAGAATCTTTCACGAAAGGCGAAAAGAACTTCAAGCCGATCAGTCCCACGCGTCTTCTGGAATTATTAAAAGAAAAAGAAGAGAAACTAAAAAAGGCCATCCCAGAAATGACAAAAACATTTTCCGAACAAGAAGAAAAAGAAGAGGCCTATTTTTATCGAGGAATTGAGGGCTTCAAAAACTACCTAAAAAATATCCTCGACACCGGAAAAACCGTCTACTTCATGGGGGCAAAGGCATTCTGGCTGGACGAAAGACTAAAGCACTTTCTAGTAATGTTCGAAAGGGACCGAAAAAGAAAAGGCATAAAATTCAAACATCTATTCGACCATGAAGTAAAAAAAGAAAAACCCGAAATCCTAAAATCTGTTGGGAAACCTTACAAATTTCTACCTAAAAAATATTCTTCATCAACAGCTGTAGATATCTTCGGCCCATACGTCGTAACCTTCGTAGGAGTCCAACCAGGAAAACTGAGCGACGAACCCCTGATGTTTGTTATGAAAAGTAGAAAACTAGCAGACGGATATAGGAAATTCTTCGAATTCATGTGGGACCATTGCGAAAGTGAATAACTCTCCAATCTTACCGTCCTCCATAAGCCGAACAGTTTACTCCATGGCGGAGATCTCAAATAGAGATTTCATAAAATTAGCGAAACGAAGTCTCGCCCCCCAGGGCTTTGGGTGGGTGGGGAAATCTCGGGAGCCAAATGAAATCCAAATAATAACAAATATAAACCCCTTCCGCCATAACAAAACATGAAAGAGAGTGAAGAGAACGCTGTCGGAAACGTTCGAAACCTAATTGTCGGAATCATCCTCGCAGTAATATTCTTCTCGCTGCCAGACTACAAACTTATTATTGGGGGAATCTTCTTCATCTACTTCGGAGTTTGCGCGATGAAGCGATTCGACCGAGACACAAACCGATTCATCCTCGTGGGTGGAATTTCCGCAACAATCATAGGACTCGCATCGATAATACTCCAATGGGCAAAACCACAACAATGGAAACTCACGATACTTGTAGGACTAGCACTATTCATTTTGTTCCTGGCGTCGTACTACATCTCGGACAAAAAGAAAAACAAACTCGCAGCAATGATCGTCGTGCTACTCTCCACGTACATCGCATTCAGCATAGTCTACATCCTAAACAATCTCTTGAACTTCATCGTCGCTAACGGGATCCCAGACCTAGCTACATACGTCCGGAGCCTTGAAATATCACTAATCGCGATAATCATCTTCTGCTTCATATTCCGATACATGTTCCACTTCTCGACGAAACACAAAGAAAACAACTACCTATATTTCTCGCTATCACTAATCGCATTCATTATCATATCCGGTTTCTTCCTGGTAATGAAACTACCAGCAGAAAAGCAAGTCGCATACTTTATAGGAATTATCTCCTGGGCATTCTTCTCCGGCCTAGTGGGCGCCGCAGCACTGAAGCAAATCACAACAAGACACGTTTGCCCACCATGCCCGGCGCCGAAGCCAAAAAAGAAAGCTAAAAGAAGTAAGAAAAAAAAGTAAATGGCAAACACCTGGCTTCTTGTGATAATCGCCTTCGCCATAATAATTCTTCTCGTAATCGCCATAATCGCCGCCAAGAGCAGAACAAAAAAACTTCCGGTCGATTACCAATCCTGGTTCATAATGGGAGTCATATGGACCGCACTCGGAATCCCTCTGAAAAACGCGGTTCTGTCAATTCTAGGAATAGTATTTATGATCACAAGCATAACCCACAAAAAAGAATGGACAAAAAATCACAAAGCAAACCAGTGGAAAAATCTTTCGGAGAGAGAACAAAAAATCAAAAGCTGGCTGATGATTGTCCTAGGTATTTTGTTTCTTATAGGGATAGCTGCTTTCTTTTTTGTAGCTAAGGGTAGAATTTAGTCAAGTATAATAATTCTTAAAAATAGGCAACAGGCCCAGCACCCTCATAAACAAAACTAAAAGCTCGGGTTAGCGAAGCTTCCCGAAGCGCCATAATTACAAACCGGAAGCGCCATAATTACAAAAAGCAACAAAACTAAAAAGACCCCTCACTCGCTCTTAGAACACAACCCACTCGCCCATCTTCGCCCGCTCTTAAAACACAGCCCACCCCCCAACCCTCACTCGCTCTTAGAATATCGCGTATCGCTCGCTCGCCTTCTGCTCCCTATCCAAAACCGAACCCTTCTTATTGATTCGCGGACGCCCACTCTCTTTATCCTTCCTCAGTGTAACGTCTAAGCTCTTCAGCAACTCGCTTATCCCGTCCTCAAATCCACGAATCTCCGAAGCCTCACCTTTAATGCCCGGCTCTCCGCCAAAATTAATCACCGAATCAGCCAAATATGAAACCAACAATAAATCATGGTCAACAACAAACGCCGTCTTCTCCCGCTCAATCATTATATCCTTAATCGCCTTTGCAACTGAGATCCTCTCCTCGACATCCAAATATGCCGACGGCTCGTCAATTAAATAAACATCTGCGCTTTTCGCCAAACATCTTGCAACGCTAAGCCTCTGCAGCTCCCCACCGGAAAGATCCTTCAATCTCTTAGACGCCAGAACCCCAAGATTAAACATGCTAGCCATCTTCTTGTTGATCTTCTCCTTAAACATAATATCCCGAACAACTTCATCAGAATCTGTAAATAAATACTGCGGCTTATAACTAATATCCAAATCAAGATCTAACTTGCCCGACGTAGTTTCTATTTCGCCGGCAAGCGCTCGAACAAAGGAGGTCTTACCAGTTCCATTCCGGCCCAAGATTCCAACAACGTGATTCTGATGTATCTCGCCGGATTTAACGTCCAGCCCAAACCCGCTATCAAATTTCAAACTAAAATCAGGCCACTCGGCGATCTTTGCACCGCTCATCGGGGGATTCCTAGTGAAATTAAAGCTCAACTCTTTATCCCGAATACGCAAATTCTCCTCCTTCAAAAACCCGTGCAAATAAGCATTGACTCCAACCTTGGACGCCTTAACCCCCGACACCGTACCAAACGCACCCTGCCCACCGAAAAAGATATTCAGAAAGTCTGTCAAATAATCCAGAATCAAAAGGTCGTGCTCGACGACAATCAAGGTCTTATCTTTAGATATTTCCTTAAGAAAATCACTAACCCTCAACCTCTCCCCGATATCTAAAAACGCAAGTGGCTCGTCAAAAAAGTAAATGTCAGAGTCGCCAAGCGAAGCCGCAAGAATAGCAACCCTCTGCAACTCACCGCCAGACAGCTTGTCCATCTTGTTATCAAGCACATAAGAAACGCCAAGTCTTTCGGCTAAAGATTTAATCTCAGAGACTTTCCCTCGCTTCTTAAGCAGATCCATCACACCAACATCAACTGCTAACTCAGAAAGATTCTGCGGCTTGTAGGAGATCTTTTTCTTGTCTAAGTCCTCAAAGTATCTAAGAATCTCATTGCCCTTAAAAAACTCTCTGACATCGGCAGAAAGCAATGATGAAGATCCGGACTTACTCGATACGCGATTCGAAGAATCGCCACTCTTGGGGTGGGAGTCAGCTTTGCTGACTTTAGGGTGGGATTTGTCCGAATCAGATAAAGGGCGAGCACTTTCAGACTTCCCCAAATTAATCTTCTCCTGTCCCGCAAGCAATCTAACAGCAGTCGACTTTCCGATTCCATTCCGCCCGAGCAATCCAAGAACTGAACCTTCTTTCGGAACAGGCAAACCGTAAAGCGCAAACCCATTCTCGCCATAACGGTGGACCAAATCATCTTCACTTACCGACGGCAAATTAATAATATCAATCGCACCAAACGGACACCGCTTCACACAAATCGCACAACCAACACAAGTATTCTCATCTATATGAGCTTTGCCCGATGAGGATGGCACGGAAGTGCCCTTTTGAGAGGGTATGCCGCGTGCGGCGCCGATAGTCACACAGCTATCCGTCTCCTTCTTCTCGACCGGGCAATACTTCTTACACTCACGCCCACAGATCTCCGGCTTACATTTCCCCTTGTGAATTATAGCTAACTTCATAATAAGAGGCAAGAAATCAAAGTTTTAAAACTAACTATCTAAACCTTCGCCCCGCATTCACCGCAGAACTTCTGCCCAGCCTCGATCGGCCAACCGCACACGCACTTTTTCACAGGATCCTCCCGGACCTCATCGACGACCTCATAATCACTACGCCCAGAAAGAACCTTCCCCATAATCTTACGGATCTTATCTTTCTCTTCGCCTTCCTCCTGATACTTTGTCAAATCAAATCCGTCCATTTTTATTCACATAAATGGCATGAGAGTTTTAGAAACTCACTTCCATAAAATTATGTTGTAAAGATACTTTTATAAAATTAATTGTGCCTTATCTATCATGGCAAAACAAACTTGCGAGCTATGTAAAGAAGAAATAAAATCCACCTTCCTAGATAAACTAGATGGAACAATAGTTAAAACAGGCGAAGGCGAAACCTCGAAGAGACACCTAATCTGTTCGACCTGCCAAAAAGAACACAAAGAGAAACTAAGAGAAAAAATTTCTAAATAATAATTAAGCCTCCGACGGGGATCAAATTATTCACAAAATACATCTCGCCAGAATCAAGCCTTTGGGCTCGAAGTGTTTTGCTCACCGTGACCGGTCACGTGTTTAATTAAGCCTCCGACGGGGATCAAACCCGTGACCTCAACATTACGAGTGTTGCGCTCTATCAACTGAGCTACGGAGGCGTAACGTGCCCCGCCGAATTAAATTAATCGGTGGAGTACAAGAAAAGGAAATTCTAACGATTAATAAAGTTAATTAAAATAAAAATGTGGGGAGGAGGATTCGAACCCCCGTAGGCAAAAAGCCACAGCCGCTTAAAGGCTGCCCGTTTGGCCGCTCCGGCATCCCCACGTAAAAATAAACAACGAAAGGAGATTATAAAATTATCGAAAGACCACTGCGGGGGTGAGTCGATTCGCTTTGGATGAATTAGATTCCAAGATACTTCATCCAATGCAAATCGCGAATAAGGTTTTGAACTTGTTCAAATCATGCCCGAAGAATCAATAGCGGGGGCAGGATTTGAACCATGCGACCTTGAGGTTATGGGCCTCACGAGCTGACCAGACTGCTCCACCCCGCTATAAAAACTTCTGCCTAAAAAGCATTATAAACCTTTCCTACTCCAGTATACTATGACAAAAATAATCGGAATCGACGACGCAGGACGCGGCCCAGCAATCGGGCCAATGATTCTCGCAGGAGTTCTAATCGAAGAGGAAGACAACAAAAAACTACAAGAGATCGGAGCGAAAGACTCGAAGCTTCTGGCACCCATCCAAAGAAAACGGATCGGAGACCACATTAAAGAAAACTTCAAGTACCATATAGAGATCAGCGAGCCAAAAGAAATAGACGACTCCACGAACCTCAACTACCTAGAGGCGATCAAAACCGCCAAGATAATCAACGCACTGACAAAAGACCTAAAAGAAAAAATAAATGTCATAGTCGACTGCCCATCTGTGAATATCGAAGCATGGACTGAAGACGTACAGAAACTAATTGAGAAACCAAAAATCATAAATCTCTCATGCGAGCACAAGGCCGACGCTCGCCACCCCTCGGTCTCGGCCGGATCAATCGTGGCTAAGGAAAAACGGGAGGAAGAAGTGGCGAGACTCAAAAAAGAATTCGGCGTAGACTTCGGATCAGGCTATCCGGCGGACCCCAAAACGAAAGAATTCCTGAAAGAAAATTACAAAGACAAGAAATACCAAGAAATAATCAGATTCTCCTGGAGCACCCTTAAGAAACTTAAGGAAATTAAAGAAGATAAAAAACAGAAGAAGTTATTCTAAACACCCTACTCAACAACATAAATTCTTTTATATCTCAACAACAAATAAGATTCATGATAATTCATTACTTTCCAGAAGAAAAACACTACGGCGCATTACTCCTCAACCCGGCAACAAATGATGGTATATTCAACAAAGACAAAAAAACTTCTCGAATATCTTTATCTAGCGCAGGAGGGCCACCACTTTATATTACAGATGACCCTCGCGTAACTAGATCTAGCAAATACCACACTTGCGAAATTGAAGAAACTGTATGGGAAAAACTTAAGGGATTATTAGACACCGAAGATACGCAAGCGACAAGAAGGATCATGAGCGAAATGGAAGGAATAGCATCCGGATCTCCATTGTTCTTTCTGCGATCCGACGACCTAGTGGAGAGAGAAGAAACCATGTGCGCAGCATAATAAAAATCTTTTCTAGCCCAACAAATCTTAAAAACCCGATTCTCCTTACATCTTCCAAGAATCCATAAACAATTAAGAGATTTCACAAAATACGCGATCAAAGATCGCCCGTCCGGGGTGAGATTTTCGTCAAGCGCCACCGCGACCAAAGAGCGTAGTGGCGCAATAAAAAATAAGCGCACGAAGCGCCAAATGACGAAGATCGAATCGGGTGGGCGGGGAAATCTCGACAATACAACATAAAATGACTTACATAAAAAAGATGGTGATGCACGGCTTCAAGTCGTTCGCGCGTAAAACAGAAATCCCCTTCGAGAACGCAATGAACGTCATCGTCGGACCAAACGGCTCCGGAAAATCTAACATTACCGACGCACTCTGCTTCGTCCTCGGAAGACTCTCTATCAAATCAATCCGAGCGGCAAAGGCTGCAAACTTGATCTTCTCGGGAAACAAAACATACAAAGGTGCGGCCGAAGCATCCGTAGAACTCGTCTTCGACAACTCCGACAAAACATTCGGTATCGACTCCTCCGAAGTCACAATAAAAAGAGTCGTTCGAAAAACCGGACAATCCGTCTATAAGATAAACAAACAAACAAAAACCAGGCAAGACCTGCTAGAGCTTTTAGCGCAGGCCGGAATCGACCCAAACGGATTCAACATAGTGTTACAAGGTGAAATCCAATCGCTAGTCAAAGCAAGCCCCGAGGAGAGAAGAAAAATAATTGAGGAAGTTGCGGGAATATCAATCTACGAAACTCGAAAACACAAATCGCTAAGAGAACTAGAAAAAACCGAAGAGAAACTTAAAGAAGTTTCAGCCGTTCTAAAAGAAAGAAACTCCTACCTGAAGAACCTAGAGAGAGACAAGCAAGAGGCAATGTCCTACCAAAGACTAGAAGAAACAATTAAGCGATGCAAAGCCACACTTCTATCGAAAACCGCCGCGGAAAAAGAAAAAGAAATTTGGGGCATCGACAAAATTGTCGAAAACCACAATAAAGAAATCTATAAAATAAAAAATCAAATCGCGGAAAAAGAAATGCGAGTGCAAAAACTCCACGATAAAGTAAAAGTAATCAACAAACAGATTCAATCGTCAACGAGCAATGAGCAAGAAGCCCTCCATCGAGATATCTCCGACCTTAAAGCAGAAGTCGCGGGGCTGGAGGTCCGACGAGAAAACTTCAAAAATAGGGTCATCCAAGGGAAGGAAAAGATAAAAACCAGTAAAGAAAAGATCGAAGCCAGAAACCTAGAGATATCCAAAATCCAGACATCAAGCCCCGAGATTAAAAAACAGCAAGAACAACAAAAGGTTCTCCAAGAAAAATTCGACACGCTAGAACAACAGAGACGAAAGTTCTAC
>Ga0075122_10000147_pt1 | contig 56856 bp, 60 predicted proteins | sample AntAceMetag02UKB_FD_69790 | JGI IMG/M metagenome (GOLD analysis project Ga0075122, IMG submission 69790) | Saline lake microbial communities from Ace Lake, Antarctica - Antarctic Ace Lake Metagenome 02UKB | ecosystem: Environmental > Aquatic > Non-marine Saline and Alkaline > Saline | place... | reverse complement strand
AAACGCAATTTTTTCAACGATGCCCACTTCAGCCATAATTTCCTCCCAAAAATCATTTATAGTTTAATTTTCCAATTTTTTAACTATAGCACAAAAACAGTAAAATGTCAATAGAATAGTATTGACATTTTCCTAATATTGTTCAGCTTTTATTTACTTTTGATCTCTTTAATTCCTCCTGGCATATATTTCTGTAAAACTTCAGGTATTTTGACTGAACCATCGGCTTGTTGGAAATTTTCCAAAATCGCGATGATAAACCGCGGAGATGGAATTGCCGTATTATTCAACATAAACACATATTTCCTGTTTCCTTCTTCATCTTTATATTTAACCTTCAATCTACGAGCTTGCCAATCCAAGAAATTTGAAGCACTTCCAGTCTCGCCATAACCGTTTCTTGATGGCAACCAAGCTTCTAAATCGAACATTCGATACTTACCCGCTCCCATATCACCAGTGCAAATTTCCAAGACCCTGTAGGGTAAACCAATTTCTCGATGAAGTTCTTTGGAGATTTCCAGCATTTCTCGATGTAATTCCTCGGCTGCTTTGATATTAGCTTCACACAAACAAACCTGTTCGACTTTCATAAACTCATGAACTCGATACAGTCCTTTGGTATCTTTTCCATAAGAGCCAATCTCGCTCCTATAGCAAGGAGAAAATCCACACAATTTCAAAGGCAATTGTTTGATGTCCAAAGTCTCGCCAGAATGATAAGCCAACAAAGAAGGCTCAGCTGTTCCAATTAAAAATTTATCTTCTTTATTAGATTCTCCGTCGACTTCCACTTCTTTATTGGCGATTTTATAAACTTCGTCTTTTTCTTCATCAAAACTCTTTCCGGCAAAATAACCGCTACCAAATAAAACGTATTCTTTGACCAAGGTTGGTGGAATCATTGGCGAAAATCCCTTAGCAATTAATTTTTCCAAAGCATACATCATTAAAGCCATTTGCAAACTAACTCCCTCATTTTTCATATAGTAACCTCTATACCCAGAAACTTTTACGCCTCGTTCAAAATCAACAATATCTAAATCTTTCCCTAGCTGTAGATGATCTTTAGGCTCAAAATCGAACTTAGTCGGTTCGCCTTCCTTCTCCACTTCCAAATTCTCGCTTTCATCTTTTCCAACTGGAACATCACTAGCGGTAATTACTGGAACTTGAACCATTAAGTTCATATATTCATCTTCCATTCCTTTTAATTCTTTTTCGATTTTCCCGACTTTTTCTTTCAATTCTTTTCCTTCAGAAATTTGTTCATCGGTTGGTCGATTGCCTTGAGTAGACTTAGCTAATTCATTTCTTTGAGATCGAAGTTTGTCCAATTCAGTCATCAAAGCTCGTCGCTCTTGATCAATTTCTAAAAGTCGATCTAAATCAAGATCTATATTTTTATTTTTTGCCGCCTTGGCTATGGCCTCAGCATTTTCTCGAATAAATTTTATGTCTAACATGATAAATTTTATAATTTTTAATTTTGTAATTTTTAAATAAATATTAAATGCTAATTTTTAATTTTATCTAAATCTCCGTTTAAGATTATCGTTTTCATCGCCATGATTTCATCCTTATAACCCATTTCAGGAATTTCATTTAATAAAAATATTTTTTTATTCAAAACATGAGCAAAGCCCATTTCAAGGAAAGTATTTCCACCGATGTAACCTAAAATTCCTTTTTTCTCCATGTTTAAAATAAGAATAGCATCCATTTCCTTAATTTTCTTATAATAAAGCCTGATGACATCGTCGTTAATTTTCCGCAAAGCGCTTTCTCGAAATTTCTTATCACCGTTAACATCTTTTTCTTTTAAAAAATCTTCCATTGTCAATTCTCCATCAATGATTCGCTTGCTAGTCAAAGGAATATCGACTACGTGCCCAACCTTAACTAATTTATCATTAGCCTCTTTTATGTCATAAGTAAAATCTATACTTCCACAAATTGCAATCTTCATAAACTCGATCTTGAAAGATACAAAACTTTTCTATCGATAAAATATTCTTCCGAAAAATACTTTCCAATTTTATATTCCACTACTTTTTCTAAAATATTTTTATCTTTAATGTTGGCCGTTTCGCCAAAATACAAAATTCCATTTTCCAATTCATGCCGGCTTTCTTTACGCAGATTTTTTCGAACTAATCCCGCAAATTTATCCAAAGAACAAACCGAGCGACCAACCACAAAATCGAATTGACCCTCTAATTCTTCTCCTCGAAGATTTCTAGTTCCGACATTAGTTAGCTCTAGTCCTTTGACAATCTCTTCAATTACTTTAATTTTCTTTCCGATTGAATCGACTAAACTAAATTTCACTTTTGGAAAAAGAATCGCCAAAGGAATTCCGGGAAATCCTCCACCAGTTCCCAAATCCAGAACGGTTGTCTCGGGTTTAAAATCAATAATTTTAGCAATTGCCAAAGCATTCAGGATGTGTCGTTCATAGAGATTTTCGATGTCCTTTCGGGAGATCAAATTTACTTTCTCATTCCATTCGGCATAAAGTTTCCCGGCTTTTTCAAATTGCTCTTTTTGCTTTTCCGTCAAGTCGGGAAAATACTTTAAAATTAAATCCATATTTAAGTTAGTTTACAATTTACAATTTTCCTCACCGCGGCGAGTCATTCAATTTTAAAATGATTTAATTTTCAATGACTCCAGACTTTACGAACTTTCTAACTTTCCAACTTTCTACTTCCGTGGCTTCATCAAAGGAAATATTTGACACTCCCTGGCAGTTTTATTCATCAAAAAAGAAAATACCCGTTCACTCATCCCAAACCCACAGGTAGGAGGCATACCATACTCCAGGGCCTCAACAAAATCTCGGTCATGCATTTGAGCTTCGTCATCTCCAGCATCTCGCATTTTTTGCTGCTCTTCAAATCTCTCGGCTTGATCAATCGGATCATTTAATTCAGAATAACCATTTCCCAATTCACTACCAGCTATTAAAACATGGAATCTTTCCACTAAATTAGGATTGTCTTTTTTCTTTTTAGCTAAAGGAGAAACCTCTAGTGGTTCATTAACCAAGAATCCTGGCCCAGCAATTTGCTTTCGACAATATTTCCAAAGATTATCTACGGCTCGCGCTCGATTTAAATCTTTTTCATATTTAACTCCTAATTCCTCAAGCTTAGCTTCGATTTCTTTTATATCGGCCGTAACAATATCTACTCCTGTTTTTTCTTTAATAGTCTCAGCATAGTCATACTGTTTCCACTCAGCGCCTAAATCCACTTCAAAATCTCTAATTTTAAACTTCAAAGTTCCAAAAGTCTCTTTAGCCACATATTGATAAAGCTCTTTCACCAATTCCATTCCTTTTTCATAATTAGCATAAGCCCAATAAAATTCCATCTGAGTATAATCTTGGAGATGTTCATAATCCATTCCCTCATTTCGAAATTGTCGACCAATTTCAAAAGTTTTTTCAAGTCCAGCCACCATCAATCTTTTTTGCCAAAGCTCTCCCATCGAAATTCGAAGATAAACATCCATATCCAAAGCTTTATGATGAGTAGCAAAAGGATCAGCATCCGCTCCACCCGGAGTAGTTTCTAATACTGGAGTCTCCACTTCAATAAATTTTCTTTTCTTCAAAAAATCTCGAGTAGCATTCCAAAATTTGTCCTTCTTAATTATCATCTCTCGAACGTCATCATTAAAAAGAATATCCAAATATCTTTTTCGGAATTTTTCCTCTTCATCTTGCAAGGCCTTGTGTTTATCTGGCAATGGCAAAATTGATTTAGAAAGTAGAGTTATTTTTTTAATCAAAATCGACTTCTCTCCCTTTTTAGTATCGAATCTTTCTCCCTCCACTCCAACAAAATCTCCAATGTCTAAATTTTTGACCCAAAATTTATAATCTCCGTCAAATTCTTTTTTATTGAAAACCACCTGAATTCTTCCACAAACATCTTGAATATGAAGAAAAGCGATGTTTCCCATGTCTCGAAACAACATAATTCTTCCAGCAATTTTGGCCGATTCTCCAAATTCCTTTTTTAAAACATCTTTAGAGCATTCTTTTTCGAATGGCCCCGCTGGATAAGGATCAATTCCGGTTTCCACAAAATTCTGTAATTTTTTAATTTTTTCTTGTTTTATATCTTCAAGCATTTTCTTGTTTACAAGTTAATAGTATTTTGGTTACGATAAAGGCATTGTAACAAATGAATAGGCCTAAGTCTAGATAATACAATTTTATAAATTATTTTAACTTATATCTTTAAATTCTTCTCGACTTCCTTGATTTTTAATAATAATTTAGAATTTTTTTAATTTCCAAAAATAACCTCTCCTCTCCATAAAATAATCAATTAATAAGCCATTTAAAATTGAAAATAATATTATATATACAGAAAGTATTAAAGTAAATATTGGACCGAAATAATAAATGGTTATTGGTAAAAAGGGTATTTTAACATTTCGATTATAAAGAAAAACTGCTATTAAAGACTCTTTCATTCCTTTTTCTTTTAAGTCTTTAAGAAGCGGAAATAAAAGATAGGGTGGACCTGAAACCAATATTCCAAAAATAATTGAATAAAATAATCCTTTTTTTCCAGAGTTTTCTCCTAAATATCTAACAACTTTATTAATTTTAAAATATCTATTAACCAAAAAAGTTATCAATAAAATTAATAAAAAAATCGGAAATATTTTTATCAGAACTGTTATGGTGTTTTGAATTCCAGTCCTAGCAAAATTTGCATTAAAAAAACTAACGACTAAATAAACTGCCGAAACTATTAATAAAAACTTATAGCTATTTTTTATTTTTGCAAAAGAAATCATAAAGAATCAATAAAATTTAAAGTACCAACCGTTAAAATAGCAATAATAATAGCAAAAAAGAAGCATATCAAATTTCTTACAATGGCAAATTTCTTGCCTAAATTAAAAATCTCCAAAGGTAGCATAGCCACTCCAACCGTTGACCAAGCCAAAATAAAAGCAGTAACTGCTATCAAACTAACTCCCTGATTCATTAATTCTCCGCCCACGATAAAACTAGTAATTGGTATTCCGAAAGAAACACTTCCAGCTAAAGCTCCTGCTAGAGGATCTAAAAATAAATTTCCAGTAAAAATAGTTGGCGCATATTTTTCTAATACAGGACTAAGTAAATTAACCAATAACAAAATCCCTATCATTATTGGCAATGAGGTTTTAAGCGAATCAAAGGATTTTAAAAAAGCTTGCTTGGTATCCATATTTTTTATATTTTTCTTAATTTCCTCGATTTTTTACGATAATCAGGAATTCGTTGAGCCACTAACGCCCAAAAATTTTGAGAATGATTCATCTCTTGCAAATGACAAAGTTCGTGAGCAATTAAATAATCCACTAAATCATCTGGCAAAAACAAAATTCGATAATTAAAATTCAAATTATTCTGACTAGAACAACTTCCCCAGCGAGTTTTTTGATCACGAATAGCAATTTTATTAAGTGGAAAATTATAGAACTGATTTATTTCCTGCACTCGCTCTTTCACTAAAGCTCGAGCTCGTTCTTTATTTCTCAAATAATCGTTTCTGCTACCCCAACCCAAAAGATTGGAAATTTTTTTAGATTTTAAGACTTCTAAATTTTTTAAAACCCAATCTTTGTTTTTTAAAAAAAACTTTTCCGCCTTTCTTTGGCTAACAAACCAAGGATGCGTTACTAAAAAATCATGATTGTTTTTCAGAGTAATTTTAATTCCCTTGGACTGTTTATTTTTTTTAAAAACACATTCAATTTGATGGCCCTCCAGTTCAATTTTTATTTTCATAAATCTTTTTAACAAAAGAGCATGAAATCATGCTCAATTTAATTTTAATGTCTTTACTGACATAACACTAGTTTATTTATACAACCAAAATAACAAAATTAAACCTGCTAAAATTAATCGATACCAAAAGAACCACTTATAGCTAACCTTTTCGACTAATTTTATCAAAACAGCGATGGCAACATAACCGCTAATAGCAGCCAACAAAATTCCTAATATCTGAATTATTCCTACTTTCATGGACAGAAAATCGTTTAATTTAAAAATCGCCGCTCCAAAAATAATCGGGGTTGCCATTAAAAAAGAAAATCGGGCCGCGCTCTTTCGAGTTAACCCCATTTTCAATCCAGCAGTAATAGTTATTCCAGAACGGGAAGTTCCGGGAATAATAGCAATAGCCTGAGCGATTCCAATGTAAATAGCATCTTTAAGAGAAATATTTTTTTCATCTTTATTTTTTGATCCAATTTTATCAAAATAATATAGCCAAAATCCAAAGAAAACTAGAGCAAAGGCTATAATCAAAGGATTTCGAAGTGTTGTTTCAGCTAAATCATTCAAGAAAAAACCGGCCGAAGCCCCGGGAACACTAGCTATAACTAAAATCCATAAAAAATTAGCTGGGTATAGGCCTTTCTTTTTAGTTAAAGCAGTTTGAAAAATATCCAGCCAATCTCGCCAAAAATAAGCGACCACTGCTAAAAGTGTTCCAAAATGCAAAGCTACATCCAAAGATAAACCTTGATATTCCCAATCAAAAAACCAAGGAATCGAAACCAAATGACCAGAAGAAGAAATTGGTAAAAATTCAGTTAAACCCTGAATTATTCCTAATAATGATAATTGAATAAAATCCATTATTGTTTAATTTAAAATTAAATTAAAAAATTTCAAAGCTCAAATTATTTCAAATTGTTCCAAATAAAATTCAAAATCTAAAATTCGAATGACAAAATTTAGATTTTGAAAATTTTAATTTTAATCATTGGCGCTTATTTGATATTTGTAATTTTAAATTTGTGATTTACTTATAAAAAACTTTGTTTTTTATAAGTCATCATATCCATCCTTCAAATTCTGAATCCCCGGCGCATAATTAGTCAAAGCATAACAAGACCAACCCAAATATTTCATCGCCGCATAATCTTCCCAATCAACCTTAATCTTCTCGTCTCTATCACAAGGATTTATAATTCTAACTCTTCCATCTTCGGCTGCTCCATCTTCTTCTAATTTAAGTGCCATCGCCATCACTCCGTCAAACAAATCCCAAGGATCGGGCGGATTTTTACCAGTAGCGCTGGCGATTCTACTCTTCCAGCCAGCCCAGGTATCCGGCATAAATTGAGCCACTCCCATCGCCCCGCCAGTTCCAGAATAGCCGCTTGGGGGACAAGACACTTTTTTCTTTTTATAATTATAATCCAAATCTTTACAAATTTCTTTAAAATACTTCTTTCTCGTATCATTCATATTACTTTCCTTGTAATAACAACCACCAGTATATCGCCCCAAACCAGATTCCATCGACAACATTCCGAATAAAAATCCTTTGCTAACTCCAGTTTTTTTATTGGCATATTTAATAGCATCTTTAATATCATCAGTATCATAACCTTCACCCAGCAAAGCCGACAACTCAGTTTTCAACTTAGAGATTTTACTTTTTACCTCACTAATTGACGACTTCGTTCTAGCTAAGACGGCTTGTTTTTGATTTTCTTGATAAACTAAGTGTTGTTTTTGTTCTTCTTGCGTTTCCAATGCTACTTCTTTTTCGTCCTTTTTTTCTTCAACTTTTACTTTTTCTTCAACTACTTCTTCTTTTTCTTTTTCGATAGCACTCAAAGCTTCTTTAATTTTAGACTGAAAGCCTTCAAAACTTTCCACTTCTCTCAAATAATCTCCTAAATCGCGATTAAAATCAAAAGTAATCAAGCCGATTTCCAAGCTATTTCGTCGAAATAATCTCAGGTATTCAGCTAAAATTTCTTGTTTAAATTTAATATTTTCTTCTTTGGTTTTTATTTTTTTCTCTTTCTCTTTAATTTCTGATTCATATTGTTCAATGGTTTGATTAGTTTTTTGAATAACCGCTTGAGTACTTAAGATTGCTTGATCAACTACTTCTATTTCACTTTGAATTTTATTGGCATCTTTTTCTAAATCCTTTAATTCATCTTCCTGTTTATCAATGTCATCTTTTGTTTCTTCCACTTCATCAGCCGCCCGAACCAACGAAAACTGAACCATAAAAAAAACAATTAAAATCACTAATAAAAATTTAAAAAATAAAATCACACTGCCATCAACAGGTGTGATCTTATTTAAAACACTTTTTATTAAATTGTTTTTATTTGTTTTCTTCATCTATGCCTTTTAGAACTATTTTAAATAGTTTCCTTATTCTTTTTTGTCGTTTTGACTAGCTGATTGATTTTTTTCTTCATTTTTATTATTACTCTTCTCATCTTCATTTTTTTCTTCTCCTCCTCCTTCTTCTTCAGTTTTTTCGCCTTTTTCTACCTCAATTTTGTCAACATCCATTTCAACTTTTTCGTCTAATTTTTCTAATTCTTCTTCTGAACGAGCCATATCAAGAGAAGCTACTGAAATTTCTGGATTAGTGATTACTTCGATAGTAGCCGGAATTTTTAAATCTTTAACATAAATACAATCCTCCATAGTTTTTAGTTCTCCTAAATCAACCTCAATTGATCCAATTAAATCTCGAGGGAAACATCGAACATCCAAAGAATCTTGACCCTTAATTAAGATACCGCCCAATTCTTTAACCGCTGGAGATTCTCCAATGAAATTAAGTTCAATTTCAGTATCAATTTTTTCTCCCATTTTAACTTTATAAAAATCGATGTGTTTTAAAGCTTCAGTTAAACTATCGTATTGAATTTCATTAAATAGCACTGAATAATCCTGATCATCTCCTTCAATTTTAAAATCCACCAAAGTACTTCCGCCCGCTTCTTTGTGAACTTTTTTAAATTCTTGTCTTAAAACCCAAACTGATTTACTCTCTTTCATTTCCGGACCATATATAACTCCCTTTACCCAAAGACTAAGGTCTCTTTTCTCTTTTTCAGCTCTAGGCTTAGCATTTAAAATTATTTTTTTCATTTCTGATTATTTAATTATTGTAAAATTAACCACTCAATATTAGAAATTTATTATTTGAGCAAAGTTCAAGGAAAAACCGAGCAATGCAACGCAATTTACTAAATTGGTAAATGAAGTAAATCGTGGAGGTGGCGCCTGCCCGCCTTTGGCGGGACAAAGAAATTTGCCAAATAATAAATTTCTAGCCTTCATACAAGTCTAAGACTTCGTCAAACGAAATAGGATCCCTTTTAAAAACATTACAAGCTTCCTCATAGTCTAAGTCAGTTAAAATCCCCAAAGTAACGATATTATCATTATTTTGAAGACCTTTGCTAATAACTGCCAAAGAAGCACTGCGACAAAAATTACAGTTAACATGAACTAACATTGCATCTTTCTTGTTTTGAACAATTTTAATACTCTGTTTGCCGTATTTTCTACCGCAAATAGAACACTTCATCAAAAGATTAACTTCATTCATAAGCTTGATATTAACAATTATTCCCCCTTTAGTCAATGGATAAGTTCGTAAAGTTAGAAAGTCTATAAAGTCAAAAAGAGTTCTTTCTTAACAACAGATTTACGATCTATCTATAGCATATTAATAAATTAAATCAACTTTTCATTTTTCAAACCCTGTAAAATTTATGGGCTTTACAGACTTTATAAACTTTCTAACTAAGTTCCATTATCTTTTCCGCTAGAATTTCGGCTGACTTAGGATAGTAAAATTTTTCAATATTTTGGGCTAAAACAAATCTGTAATCACGACTGTTGGTAATTTTATCTAAATAATGCATCAACATATTGGGATTAAAATTTCCTTCTTCTAGCACGATAGCAGCTTTTTCTCGAGATAACTCAAAAGCGTTCATTCGTTGATGGTCATTAGCGCTTCTACTTATTGGCACCAAAATAGTAGCCTTTCTATTAGCAGCTAACTCTGCGATAAAAGTAGCTCCTGCTCGAGAAACTACCACATCTGCTAAAGCTAAAATATTACCCAACTCTTTTCCAATAAAAGGTAACGGATAATAATCGCTATGACCAATCTTGTAGCCTTTCTTTTGGGCTTGATTTTTAATTATTTCAAAATGACTCGCTCCTGTTTGATGAATAACTTGGAATTTTTTAGTCAACTCATTAATAGCATTAATCACTATTTCGTTGATAGCAAAAGCTCCTTGAGAACCTCCCAAAAATAAAACTGTCGGCTTCACTTCCTTTTTCATACCTAAAAACTCCCGCGCTCGATTTTTATCGCCACCAATTGACTCTTCTTTCACCGGAATTCCAGCAAAAAAAACTTTTCTATCTGGGAAATAACGCTTAGCTTTTTCAAAATTAATTCCAATGACGTTAGCTAGTGACCCTAAAAATTTATTAGCAATTCCAGGAACAGCATCAGATTCATGTATTACGACTGGAATTCGATAAAATTTTGCTGCTATAACTACTGGAACTGAAGCAAAACCACCTTTGGCAAAAATCACATCCGGCATAAAAAGCAATAAATGCCATAAAGACTGAAAAAACCCGATTGGCATTTTTATAAAATCACCAAAATATTTCAAAGAAAAATATCTTCTTAACTTACCACAAATAATAACTTTTGAAGGAATATCATTTTCCGCCATTATCTTTCCGTCAAAATCTCCCTTGGGTCCAATAAAGAGAAATTCAAAATTGCTTTCCCCATAATTTTTTTTCAAATATTTGACGACTGTTACTAATGGGAAAATATGCCCACCCGAACCACCACCACACAAAACAACTCTTTTCGCCATTTAATTAAATTATTTTTAATTTATTCATCTACTTCTTTTAAATTTTAGCACTTACTCACAAATCTCGCAAACCCTTTCTTCCGAAAATTTTGAATTTTGAATTTTGAATTTCGATTCAATTTTCAATGATTTAATTCCCGCCTACTCGCCTCGATTCGACGAAGCGGGCCTGCAGGCAGATTCAATGACCTAATTTTTTAAAATCATCTTTAAGCGACGTTTGTCATTAAATGGTGAATAAGAAAATTCTTCAAAAATAGTTTTTTTCTCAACAAAACGGTCTAATGAGTTATCCACCCTGTATAAATAGCACTTCGTAATTTAACAGGGTAAAGAATATCTCCGCTAAAGGCGGACACAGTTTTGCACCCTAAAAACAATAAAATAACCCCTTTCGAGGTTATTTTTGAATTTATATATAAAACACGTGGACTTGGGAGGTTGAGTACAATTCGAGGAGAAGTTGAGTACCGAGCGAGATGGACTTAATGGTCCATTGAGCGAGTAACGGAAACTTCGACAAAGAAATCTACCAAACTCTCAAGTCTTAAATAGTTTTATTTGGTAATTTTAGTAAGAACACCAGCTCCTACGGTTTTGCCTCCTTCTCTAATAGCAAATCTCATTCCATCTTCCATTGCCACCGGAGCTCCTAATTTAATGTTCAAACTAACGGTATCCCCAGGCATTACCATCTCCACTCCTTCTGGCAAAATAACTTCACCAGTTACATCAGTAGTTCGAATGTAAAATTGAGGTTTATACCCTTTAAAGAAAGGAGTATGTCGTCCGCCTTCTTCTTTAGTCAAAATATAAACTTCACCTTCGAATTCGGTGTGAGGAGTAATACTTCCTGTTTTAGCTAAAACTTGACCTCGTTCAATTTCTTCTTTTTTGGTTCCTCGAAGAAGAATTCCGGCATTATCTCCGGCTTCACCTCGATCTAATGTTTTATTAAACATTTCGATTCCAGTAACGACTGATTTAGCGGTTGCTTTAATTCCAATAATTTCGATTTCATCTCCAACATTAACAACTCCTCGTTCGATTCGTCCAGTAACTACAGTTCCTCGACCTTCAATTGAGAAAATATCTTCGATTGGCAATAAAAATGGTTTATCAACATCCCTTTTTGGTTCTGGAATATTTTCATCAAGAGCATCCATTAATTCCATAATTGGTTTAATGGCCTCATCATCTTTACTGGTAGCTTCTAAAGCTTTCAAGGCTGAACCTTTAATAACAATAGCATTTTCACCATCATATTTATATTGAGTAAGAAGTTCTCGAACTTCTTCTTCTACTAAATCAATCAGTTCCTCGTCATCAACCATATCAACTTTATTCAAGAAAACTACAATTTGAGGGACACCTACTTGGTAAGCCAATAAAATGTGCTCTCGAGTTTGTGGCATAGGACCATCAGTAGCAGAAACCACTAAAACAGCTCCGTCCATTTGAGCAGCGCCAGTGATCATATTTTTAATATAATCAGCATGTCCTGGACAATCAACGTGAGCATAATGTCGCTTATCAGTTTCGTACTCAACATGAGCAGTCGCAATTGTAATTCCTCGTTCTCTTTCTTCTGGAGCTTTATCAATCTCTCCTACAGATTTACTTGAAGCCATTTTTCCCATTAAAGTCATGGAATGTAAAATAGCCGCCGTTAAAGTAGTTTTACCATGATCAACATGACCAATAGTTCCTACATTTACATGGGTTTTACCCCGTTCAAATTTTTCACTCATAACAACTTTTTTATTATTTCAAAGGATTATCCACCCAAGAAATAATTATTAATTTTATTAAACTTATTCTTTTTATTATAATCAGGAAACTATTTTAATATAGTATCCCTACAATAAAACATCATTAGAATATTACCAGAAATTAGCTATTTGTCAAACAGACAAAGTGAGAAAGTCTATAAAGTTAAAAGTCAGAAAGTATTCGATACTTGTACTCTTGCACTTTTAAAAAGATCTGTCTTTTTATACTTTATACTTAATACTTACAGCTTAATACTTTTTTAAACTTCTCCGTCCTTAATTTTCTGAGCAACACTAATTGGCACTTCCGAATAATGATCAAATTCCATTGAATAATTAGCTCTTCCTTGAGTCATAGATCTTAACTGGGTGGAATATCCAAATAAAGAAGCTAACGGGACTTCAGCGTGAATTATCTTATTTTTAATTCTCTCATCACCTTGATCTTCCATTTCTTTAATTTGCCCTCGTTTAGCGTTCAAATCTCCCACTACGTCTCCCATAAACTCTTCTGGAGTGATTACTTCAACTTTCATAATTGGTTCCAAAATCACAGGACCGGCATTCCGACAACCCTCCTTAAAAGCCATTGAACTAGCAATTTTAAAGGCCCCTTCAGATGAATCTACATCGTGAAAAGAACCATCGAAAACCGTGACCACAATATCAACCATTGGATAACCAGCCTGAACCCCTTTAGCTATAGCTCCTTCAACTCCTTTTTTAATAGCCGGAATATACTCGCTAGGAATAACCCCACCCTTAATTTCATTCTTAAATTCAAAACCAGCACCTTCTTCGGCAGGTTCAACTTTCAACCAACAATGACCATATTGACCTCGACCACCAGATTGTCTGATGTATTTCCCCTCGGCTTCGGCTGGTTTTCGAATAGTCTCTCGATAAGCTACTTGAGGTTGACCAATATTAGCTTCAACTTTAAATTCTCTACGCATCCGATCCACAATAATATCAAGATGTAATTCACCCATTCCGGAAATAATAGTCTGTGAAGTTTCTTCATCGGTCCGAACTGTAAAAGTCGGATCTTCTTCAGCCAATTTCTTCAAAGCAATCGCCATTTTTTCTTGATCAACTTTAGTTTTTGGTTCAATCGAAATAGAGATAACTGTCTCAGGAAATTTAATATTTTCTAAAACAATTTGCTCTTTCTCATCACAAAGAGTATCGCCAGTAGTAGTATCTTTCATTCCTACTAAAGCTCCGATTCCGCCTGCGTAAATTTCTTCGATTTCTTCTCTATTATTAGCATGCATTTGAAGAATTCGTCCAATTCGTTCTTTCTTGCCTTTAGTAGAATTATGAACATAAGAACCGGCTTTTAATGTTCCAGAATAAACCCGGAAAAAAACTAATTGACCCACATAAGGATCAGTAGCCACCTTAAAGGCCAAAGCCGAGAAAGGTTCATCATCCAAAGCTTTTCGAGTAACTTTAACTTCTTCATTATCTACTTCGCAACCTTCTACATCAGAGATATCAGCTGGCGAAGGAAGGTAATCAACTACCGCATCTAAAACTTTCTGAACTCCTTTATTTTGAAGAGCGGTTCCAGTTAGAACTGGTTGAATTTCTCCAGTAATAGTTCCTTTTCGAAGAGCCCTTTTAATTTGTTCGTTAGTAACTTCCCCGCCTTCTAAATAAACCTCCAATAATTCATCATCTAATTCGGCTACTCTTTCAATCATTTTGTCTCTCCACTCTTGAGCTTTTTCTTTTAATTCTTCTGGAATTTCTTTTTCTTCTACCACTTCTCCCATATCGCCAGAAAAAATGTAAGCTTTCATTGTAATTAAATCAATAATGCCTTGATGTTCGCCTTCTTCTCCGATTGGCAATTGAATCGCCACTGCATTCGAAGATAATCGAACATGAATAGACTCTAATGATCTTTCAAAACTAGCCCCATCTTTATCAATTTTATTAATAAAGCAGATTCTAGGCACTTTATATTTGTCTGCTTGTCGCCAAACAGTTTCAGATTGAGGCTCTACTCCTTCTTTTCCATCAAAAATAACTACTCCACCGTCTAAGACTCGCAAAGCACGTTCTACTTCTACTGTAAAATCAACATGTCCTGGAGTATCAATAATATTAATTTGATTTTCCTTCCAAAAGCAAGTAGTTGCAGCAGAAGTAATCGTAATTCCTCGTTCTCGTTCTTGCTCCATCCAATCCATAACAGCAGCTCCCTCATGAACTTCTCCGATTTTGTGAGAAATTCCAGTATAAAATAAAACTCTCTCAGTAACAGTAGTTTTACCAGCATCAATGTGAGCAATTATTCCAATGTTTCTATTTTTTTCAATAGGATATTTCCTAGCCATATACTTAAAATTATATTTTATATACTTATATATTTTTTATAATGTAACTCATCTACCGATAGAACCTGAATAAATTTAAAAAATTAAACAAAGCTTTTTATTTAGATCGTCTTTTAAATTAACCTCTTGAAAGCAACAGAAATTAAATGTTTGAGTGCAGTTCGAGGCAAATTTTCAATTGCGTATGAGATGTGCTGAAATGGCACGTTGAAAAGCAACTGAAAATTTAACAAAGAAATGTACCAAACATTTAATTTCTGACATTTAGGCGAAGTGGGCAAAAGCTTTATTGGCCTCAGCCATTCGATGTGTATCTTCTCGTTTTTTCATAGCTGCTCCTTTTTTCTCAGCCGCATCCATCAATTCATCAGCTAATCGAATTGCCATTTTTTTTCCTTTTTTATTTTTGATAGAATCTTTAATCCAACGCATAGCTAAAGTAGTTCTTTTAATGCCAATAACCGGAACTGGAACCTGGTAATTAGCGCCACCGATTCTTCGTCCTTTTAATTCCATCAAAGGAGAAACATTTTTAATAGCTTGTTCAAAAACATTTAAACCGCCCCGATTAGTTCTTTTATGAATTTCATCAAAAGCATCATAAATGATTTTTTCAGCAACCGTTCTTTTTCCTTTTACTAATAAGTGGCCCACGAATCGACCTACTAAAAGTGAATCATAAACAGAATCTGGCAGCCAATTTTTTTTGTAAATTTTATTCTTTCTGGACATGTTATTTAAATTTCTTAATATAATTTCTTGTTTATAAATAAACACTCAACAACTAACATTCAACCTCCATTCAACTCTCAACTTCAAAACATTCAACTCCAGCAAAACTCATATTACGCAATACAGAAATTAAATATTCGAGTGCAGTTCGAGGCGAAATTAAAAATTTTATTGAGACGCACTAAATTGGTGCGGCGAAATAGAATTTTTGATTTCAACAAAGAAATGTACCGAATAGTTAATTTTAAACCTATTGTTTTTTAGGACGTTTAGTTCCATACCTAGATCTACTCTTAATTCGATTTTCAACACCAGCCGCATCCAAAACACCCCGAACTACTTGGTATCGAACACCAGGAAGATCTGGAGTACGACCACCTCTGATTACTACAATTGAATGTTCTTGCAAATTGTGCCCAACTCCTGGAATATAAGCAGTAACTTCCTTTCCGTTAGTAAGTCTAACTCTAGCAATCTTCCGAAGAGCAGAGTTTGGTTTTTTAGGACTAGTTGTACCAATTTTTATACACACCCCTCGCTTAAAGCAAGACGGATAATAAACTGGTTTATTCTTGATAGAATTAAAACCAAAATCCAAAGCAGTGGTTTTAGATTTTTTGACTACTTTTTTTCTGGGATTTTTAATAAGCTGGTTAATGGTCGGCACGTTTTTTTTAAAATTAATGGTTTATAAATTTATAATCCTCAAAATTTTAGACAATTACTAACAAAAAGCCAAACAAAACAATATTGTCTAGCGACATATTAACTTTTTTTAATTCTACACAAAGAGAAGCGCTGTGTCAATACCTCTCCTAGAAATTATCTAGGATTTCGCATTTCTCTAAAATGCTTAAATTATAAACCTCGCTTACTCATTTCAATTCAGCGAAGCAGGTTGACCGACAGAAAAAAACGAGTTGAAAGTCAAAATGTATTGAAATATTCTAAAACTGAAACAAATTTTTATAAGACAATTTTTTGTCTTTATTTTCCCATTTTTTTTCTAATAAAAGCTGGGATCTCAATATCTTCGTCCATATCGTCTAATGGACTTTCGTCTTCTTTAAACAATTTAGAATCAAATTTGTCCTCTTTCTTTTTAAAATTATTTTCACTTCCGAAGTCATTCTTTGAATCAATTTCAGCTTCTACATCGTCCTCTAGAAAAGAAGATATCTCATTTTCTTTGAAGCTATTTTCTTCTTCAGAATCGCTCTCTTCTCCATCTGAATTAAGAGCAAAATCTCCCTGTAAATCTCCGCTATTATCAAATCCAGTTGCTACGACGGTAATCTTGATTTCATCTTTTTTGATAGTTTCATCTGAAGTTGCTCCAAATATTATTCTAGCATTAGAATCAATATTTTCAGTGATAATTCCAGCAGCTTCATTAATCTCCATCATAGTTAAATCTAATCCACCAGTAATATTAAATAAGATACCCTTGGCACCATCAATTGAAATATCCAAAAGAGGTGATTTAATGGCTTGTTTGGCTGCTTTTTGAGCTCGATCTTCTCCTGAAGCTACTCCCACTCCCATCAAAGCTGAACCGCTATCTTGAATAACAGATTTAATATCAGCAAAATCAACATTGATAATTCCTGGCTTAGTAATTAAATCAGAAATACCTTGTACGCCTTGTCTTAAAACATCATCAACAATTTTAAAAGCATTTAAAAGCGATGTTTGTCTATCTACAATTTGTAAAAGTTTATCATTTTGAACAGTAATTGAGGTATCTACTCGATCTCTAAGATTTTCCAAAGATTCTTCGGCAATGGCCATTCGTTGTTTTCCTTCAAAAGAAAAAGGTTTAGTGGCAACACCAACAGTTAAAGCTCCTGCTTCCCTAGCCGCTTCAGCCACCACTGGTCCAGCTCCCGATCCAGTCCCTCCTCCAGCTCCATAAACCACGAAAACCATATCGCAACCCTTAAAAGCTTCTTGAATTTCATCTCGATTTTCTTCAGCAGCTTGACGTCCCAATTCAGGATTCATTCCCGCTCCTAAACCTCGAGTTAAATTTTTTCCGATATGAATCTTTTCTCCAGCCGCACAAGCATGCAAATCTTGAGCATCGGTATTGATTGCAACAAAATCAACTCCGGTCAATTTACAATCAATCATCCGGGTAATAGCATTGCCTCCAGAGCCACCAACTCCTGCAACTTTTATTTTTGCAAATGTTTCTACTTCCGGTTTTACTTCTGCCATTTGTATTTAAATTACGTTTAATAAAAAAGACGTTATGTAATTCTATCAAGTTTTTAAAAAAAGTCAAATGTTAAATCTTTTTTTATCAAAATTAGCTTCCTGGCAATAAATCTTTTAGCCATTTTTTAGCAATATTAAGTATTTCTATATATTTTTTTTGACTATTTTTGACTAAATAGGAAGAATTAATTGGTTGATCTTCCTCTTCCATTATCCATAAAATCGCCCCTGCAGAAACAGAACAAGAAGGATCATCAACTTTATCAACCAATCCTGATAATCCGTTAGGAAAGCCAACTTGAGCAGGAAGTTTTAGATTTTCTTTAGCCAAATCAACCATTCCGTAAAGACAAGATCCGCCGCCAGTCAAGACTGCTCCAGCTGGTAACAAGGCCGATCGATTTATTTTATTAAGTTCTTTTTCAACTAATTGAAAAATTTCTTCAACTCGAGCTTCAATAATTTCCGCCACATGATGACGAGAAATAACGCCCTCTTCATCCGAACAAATATTAGCTAAATTAATTTTTTCTTTTTTATCAATTTCTCCTGGAATGGCTGAGCCATATTTCAGTTTGGCTTTTTCAGCTACATCGATAGCTGTTCTCATTCCAATGGCGACATCATTGGTAATATGATTAGCGCCAATTGGTAATACTGATAAATAAACTAATTCTCTTTCTTCGAAAACTGCAATTGAGGTGGTTTCCCCTCCAATATCGATTGAAACAACCCCGAGTTCTCTTTGTCTTTTATTAAGAACTGCCTTAGAAGAAGCCAAGGGAGCCGCCACAAAACCGTTAAAATCAAGATTAGCTCGATTAATACATTGAGCAATATTTCGAAGATAAGGAGTGAAACCAGCAATTACCACGCCTCTCATTTCCAATCTAACTCCGGTCATTCCCACTGGTTCCCGAATTCCTTTTTGATCATCTAGAGAAAAACTTTGAGGGATAGTGTGTAAAATTTCATAATTGTGATCAACGTTAATAGCCTGACTAGAATCTATAACTCTCTCCACATCATCTTCGGTCACCTCACCATCAGCTTTACTAACTCCGATCACTCCTTTAGTGGGAATACATCTCAAATGACTGCCACCAACTGCTACATAAACATCATCAACCTTAACGCCTGACATTCTTTCGGCTTTCTCTACTGAAAACTGAACTGATTTAGTTACATCTTCAAGATCGATTATAACACCCTTTCTCATTCCAGAAGATTCAGTTTTTCCAACCCCAACAACCCTAGGTTTTTCACCTGGAATTATTTCAGCAACTACAACTCTGACAAATGAAGAGCCAATGTCTAAAACTGTTATGTATTTTTGTTTAACCATTTTCTATAAAAAAATATAAACCAAAACTGACTTAATCGAGAATATCTCAATTTGTAGTTTCTCAATCTAAGTGTAGAACACTTTTGACAAATTCGGAACACTTCCATTAAATTAATTCACTAAGCAATTGCCGTCACCTGAGACACTGCAATCTATTCTAAAAGTAGGACTCGCGCTAGTACCACCGCACCAAGCGCTTAAAGTTCCAGTACTTGGATTAGTAGTGTAATAACTGCAGTCTCCCAATCCAGGATAATTGATAGCGCCACAAAGGAGTCCTTCTCCTGTAGCAGTTGGTGCAGTAATAGATGCTCCAGTGATAAAACACTCTACCGCATAAGGCAAAACAGCATTCATAGACTCTAAAGCCCTTGCAGTCCTTGCTTTCTCCCTTTGACCAGAAACGCCCACTAAAATAGTTCCAGCTAAAATTCCAATAATAGCCATGACTAAAAGTAACTCAATTAAAGTAAATCCTTTTTGTTTCTCCATTGTTTTTTTTATTTTTAAGATACTCTTTATTATATTATATTCTGTTTATTTTATAATACTACTTTTTAATAAATTTTGCAAAATATATTTTCGAAAGATTGTTTGAAAAGATCTTTTCTATCATAATTTTACATTTAATGAAAAAATTATGGTCAGAAAAAATCTTATTAAATTCTCAAAACCTTCACTATTTCTTCTAGTTTTATTCCCCTAGAACCTTTAATTAATATTAAATCACCTGGTTGAATTAATTCTTTTATTAAATCTCTGGCTTCTAGCGAATTTCCAAAAACCATCACATTTTCTTGATTCTCGGAATTTTTTAAATAAGATTGAACTGCTTCTTCCATTTGATGCCCAATCGCAATAAAATAATCTGGCCGAATTTGAGCAACTTTTTTTCCGATAAGTTTATGACTTTTTATTTCTTCCTCTCCTAGCTCCAACATGTCTCCTAAAATCAAAATCTTGCGAACCGCTTTAACTTCTGTAACTAAATCCAAGGCTAAATTTAAACTAGCTGGAGCACTATTGTAAGTGTCATCAATGATTACTGAATTATTAATTCCTTTGGTTAAGCTCATCCGACCAGAACAAGATTTAAAATCTTTTAAAGTTTCAATCATTTCGATCAAATTCAAGTCAAAATATCTGCCTACTGCTAAAGCGGCCAAAATTGAATAAACGCTTCCCTTTCCCACACAACTCTTTAAACGAACTGGCAAAACCTTATCTTGATAATTTAATTTGAAATTAAGACCATCAATTTTTTGAATATTTTCACTTATTTCTATTTTAGAAATAATATCTGTAGCTCTCATCTCCGCTTCGTTTTCCAGACCATAGCTAATAATATTTACAGAAAGTTTTTCTCCGATATTCCGAATTGTTTTATTATCCCAATTGCAAATTGCTATTCCTTTTTCAAGAATACTTCTTAATAAATGTCCTTTCTCTGTCGCTAAAGCTTGCTTAGTTTTAAAATTTTCCAAATGAGAAATTCCAATATTAGTTAAAACCCCGACTGTTATTGGAATAAAATCACAAAAATATTTTATATCGCCCGGTTTATCAGCTCCCATCTCTAAAACTAAAATTTCTGGATAATTCTTATCAAAAAACAAAGCTTTAATCCAAAAATAAAGAACTCCCCAAACTTGTAGAATTTTATTTCTACTATAATCCACTCGACAACCTAAAATAGTCAAAGCTACTCCAATTTCATTATTGTAATTTTTGGCGCTACTTCGAACTTTAAAATTAGAACTTAAGACCTTGTTAATAGCCTCTTTGGTGGTTGTTTTTCCGACACTTCCCGTAATAGCAATCACAATTGGATTTTGTTTTTTTAAAACCCCTTTAGCCATTAGCTTTAAGATGATTTGGATAATGCTAGCTTTCATAATTTTAATTAAACTTAAATATTAATCATTACTTTCATCTTTTTTTGGCTCTTTACTATTTTCTTCCTCAGAAACAAGATTTAAATAATCATGAGATTTATTAAATTTTTCTAATTGCTCTTTAGTATATTCCTCAGTCGGCTTGATCCCATAATGTTCAAACAAGAATTTTGCCATCTCCCCAAAAACTGGACCAGCCGTGCTTTCTGCCCACTCAACATCTTTAGGATTATCGATTATCACTAACATGGCAAATTTAGCATTATCTACCGGTCCAAAGCCAGCAAAAGAACCAACGGTTGCACCCTCAACATAGCCTCCTTTTTCTTTATCTGAAATTTGAGCCGTTCCAGTTTTTCCTGCTACTCGATAGCCCGGAACTCCAGCCAATTTACCATGCCCATTAACAACATTACTTTCTAACATCAAATCAATTTTATTGGAAGTATCTCTGGAAATAACTTTTCTCACTACCTCCCTTTCAATTTCCCTTTTTTGTCCGTTAGAATCAATTCTAGCTTGAATGATTTTAGGCTTAACTAATTCCCCCCCGTTAGCTAAAGCCGCATAAGCAGTAGCTAATTGAAGAGGAGTAACTGATATCCCTTGCCCAAAAGAAGCCGTATAATATTCAATATCTCGATTGGTTTTTAGATTAGAAATATTTCCATTCATTTCACCAAATAATCCAATTCCCGTTTTCTTTCCAAATCCAAACTTCTCAACATATTCTAAAAATTTATTATTGCCTAATTTTTTTTCAATATGAATAACTCCAGTATTAATAGATTTTTCTATTATTTCGGTCATAGTTTGTTTACCATAAACTTTTTCTTCCGAGTTTTTAATGGTATAACCAGAAATTTCAACCGAACCCGTATCAATATAGGTGTCATTGACTTCAATAACTCCAGCGTCCAAACCAGCCGCCATTGTAAAAGCTTTAAAAACTGATCCACATTCATAAACATTAGCTAAATTTGAGTTCATATAAACACTGGCATCTTCCACTTCCGAAAAACTATTCAGATCAAAAGTCGGCTCTTGAGCCATGGCCAAAATATCGCCAGAGTAAGGATCTATTATAATAATTCGACCTCCATCGGCATCGTGTTTCTTAATCGCATTTTTCAAAGTCAATTCTGCCTTAAATTGAATAGCATAATTAATTGATAAAATTAAATCACTTCCATTTTGAGCTGGACTTAATAATCGCTCTCCAATTGAAATCCATCGTTTACCCGCATCTTTTTCTTGTTTTAGCCAACCTTTCTTCCCTAACAATAAATCATTATAAGATTTCTCAATTCCATATAAACCAACTCTTTCATTTTTTCCATTATAACCCTCAAATCCAATTACTTGAGATGCCAAAGAATTGTTAGGATAATAACGCCAACTTTCACTTTCTAGTTGAATTCCGTCATTATCTAATTCTTTTATTTTTTTAATTTCTTCTTCGGATATTTTTCTTTTTAAAGGCTCATAGACGTCATCCTTTTTTGATAATTTTAAAAAAACAATTTCCCGTTCCATCCCTAAAATTTCGCTCACTTTATAGGACAAAACTTCCACATCATCATTTTTAATATTATCAGGCACTGCATAAACAGTAAACATATCTCTATTAGTAGCTACTGGCAATAAACCACTTCCTTCACTCAAAAAAATTCCGCCTCTTTTGGGCTCCAAAGTCGACAGAGAGAAGTGTTGATTATCGGCTTGGGCCTTATAAAGATCATAGCCTTTAATCTGTAAAACATATAATCTAAAAAAAACTACCCCAAATAAAAATAAAAGCAGGACGGAAAGAAAGTTTATCCTGTTTCTAAAAATCTTTTCTCGATTGTCGTTATCACTTTCTCTCGTTTTACTATTATTTACCATGATAATTGCCCGTTTAGGAATTTCTTTAAAATCATTCCAGGTTTTGAATTCGATCCATCTTTCCCCCTAGTAATACCGTTATATTGATACTGTTCCTTAATTTCTAATTTTGAATTTTGAATGAATTTTTAATATCTGAATGTCTGAATTTTTAAAACTCCGTTTTAGTTTTAAAATTAAATCATTTGAAATTGAATCAAAATTCTAAATTCGAAATTCTAAATTTCTTAATTTATTCAGTCATCATCGCCATCTCATCGCTTTTTTCAATTTCGACAAAACTAACCTGATCAGGGCTTACTAAATTTAATCTTTCTCTTTCATTTTCAAAATGATAACTAGATTTTAACTGAGCTATCTGAATTTCCAAAGACTCGTTTTTATCTCTTAATTCTTCTAATAATTGTTCTTTGCTGTTAATCTCCTGCCCCATAGTCGCTAATTGATTTATCTGAAAAATATAACCCAGACTAGAAACTACTACCATCATAAACAAACTCGAAAATATTAATTTAAGATTAAAAATTTGCGAAATATTTCTGGACTTCTTGCTTTTAGACTGTTGAGTACTAAAAGTTTGGCAATTTTTAACTAATAGTGATTTACTCATTTTTTTGTTTTTTATTTTTATTTGTTTTTGACATAAATTCCTTTTTCTTTAAATTACCCTAACTTCTTGGCGACCCGAAGCTTAGCGCTTCGAGATCTTGTATTTTCTTTTAATTCTTCTTCTGATGGTCGAATGGGTTTTCGAGTAATTATCTCTAATATTTTTTTCTGATTACAAACGCAGACAGGAAGTTCTTTGGGACAAATACATCCCCCTGTATTTGCCCTAAAGAACTGTTTCACCAATCGATCTTCGAGAGAATGAAAACTTATTACCGCTAATCGACCTTCGTTATTTAAAACGCCAATTGATTCTTTTAAAAAAACTTCCAGATTATCTAATTCATTATTCACTGCAATCCTTAAGGCTTGAAAAACTCTAGTAGCTGGATTCATTCCCCTCCTAGCCTTAGCATTACCAATTACTATTTCCTCTAGTTCTTTAGTCGTTTCAATCTTCTTTTCTTTACGTCGCTCCACTATTCTCTTGGCAATTTTTCTAGAATTTGATTCCTCTCCATATCGGAAAAATATATCCACCAACGATTCTTCTTTCCAGCTGTTGACAATGTGATAAGCCGTTCTAGTTCCTTCTTGTCCTAATCGCATATCCAGAGGAGCATCAATCTGAAAGCTCATCCCGTATTCCTTATTCTTCACCTGGTCTAATCGCCAACCTAAATCAGCCATTATTCCATCTACTTTGTCAATTTTCAAATCTTTCAATATTTGCCGAATATTAATAAAATTGTCCTTTATTAAATAAACTTTCGGCCCTTTTTTATTTTCTCCTATTTTCTTTTTAAATTCGTCAATCGCCATCTGATCTAAATCAATTCCAATCAAAGTCCCCGTTTCTCCAATCTTCTCCATTGCTAACTGACTATGTCCTCCCCCACCTAAAGTTGCATCTACTATGGTCATTCCAGGTTTTATATTCAATCCTTCCACTGTTTCCCCCAGCAAAACTGTTATATGCATAAATTAAAATTAATTTTCAATTTTTCCGCCTCGGCAAGCCTCCGGCGAGATGGGCAATCAATTTACAATGACTGAATGCCTGAATTTTTAATTTAAAAATTAAATCATTCAAAATTCGAAATTGATTCAAAATTCAGAATTCAAAATTCAAAATTTTAGTATTTATTTTTAATAAATACCTAATCGTCCTAACTGCTCCGCAATTTTGTCTTGATCCTTCTCCGCCCCACTCTTATATTTATCCCAAACCCCTTCATCCCAAAGCTCCAATCGATTAAATAATCCGGCAACTGTCACCGCTTTTTTCAATTTGGCATAATCTTTCAAATAATCCGGCACCACAATTCTGCCCTGAGAATCCAAATCCAAATCAATCGCTCCGGCTAACATTAAACGAACAAAACTTCGAGTAGACTTTTCTCCAACTGGCATATTCCCTAATTTCTCAGCAATTTTTTCCCATTCTTTCATCGGATAAACAAATAGACATTGATCCAATCCCCGAGTCACTACTACTCTCCCTTTAAAATCACCCCGAAACTTGGCTGGTAGCGCCAACCGTCTCTTGCTATCTATTGAATGTTTGTATTCTCCGATGAACATAATTGCAAATTATTATTTTATCAATGGATTTCTATTTATTTTTGTTTGCAAAATTTTGAATTTTTAATTTTTAATTTTGAATGAATTTTTAAAACTCCATTTTAGTTTTAAAATTAAAAAATTAAATCATTCAAAATTGAATCAAAATTCGAAATTCGAAATTCGAAATTTACTCTAAATAATCCCTTTATATAAAATGAGCTTTAAGTATAAACAAAACCCATAATCCCAACAGCCTCATTTTTCTTTCCCCACTTTTCACCACGCAATACCATTTTAAACCACCAGTCAACCCTTGTCAAACATTTCTCTCCATTTTTCCAATTTTCCCTAAAAACTAATCAAAAAAATGGCTTATTAATGACATTCGCGACTGCGTCCGCCCTTGGCGGAACACACCATTTAATTTCATATCCTGTTGAGTTATACACAATTTGTTAACAGTTCTTTTAAATTAAAATTTAAAAGAAGATTTAGGATTTAAGAACTGCTTCCGACTTGCCTACTGACCTTTTTCGTCGAATCAAGACGAACAGGCAGGCTTTAAAATCTCCAAATATCTCTTATTTAAAATAAAAACAGGGTTATCGATATTGTCAACAACCCCGTCTCTTAATATACTTTCAGAAAAAAGATCTTCTTCCGCATTCAGGACATACAAAAGCTCTGCACCCGTTTGGACAAACATCGGTTTTGATAGTCTGCATGTTAGCTCCCGTTAAATAAGCATTACAAGGATATCAATCACCGGCCTTCAAAACATTAGCTGGACACTTAATTTCTCCAAAAGGTTTTTTCAACGCAATTGGAATCGCCATATGAGTATAAATTTTTTCTTTAGCCATTTTCACCCCCTGTTTGTTCTTTTATATTTAAGAACCATCAAAACCAAAGGCTCATCACTTTTATTCCAAAGATTAAAAGAGTGACTTCTAGGAAAAGCTCTTCCATCCAAACGCTCGATTGAGCTTATTTCTTGAAAACATTCCCCGCCCACAGTTTTGCTAATTTCTCCCTTGGATTCACCCAGAACTTCAGCCAATACAAACCAATCGATTCCATTAAAAATCATTTTTTCCCGAACCTCTCCCGGTTGCAATACTAATCTATCAATAAAAACAACTTCAGGAAAAAGATATTTAAAATAACCGTCGTCTTTCATTTTAATTACTCCTTTTTTGTTCTTCTATTTTTTTTGATTTAAAGACAACAAAATCCAGCTTAACGCCTTCAACATAAACATTTCTAACAAAATACTCTTTATCCGGTTTAAAGAAATTCGTATCAAGCGCTTCCCTCCCTGTTGCATCTAGAATAGCTCTTTCTAATTCAAAACAACAGTCCGGAAAAATTTTTCCCTTGCCCTGAAGCACCACTAGGCTAAAAATAAACCCTGGTGAATTCAAAACTATTCCTGGCGATGCCTCTCCTGGTTTCAAAGAAAAATTTTCCTGAAGATATTTATTTTCTTTTGGAAAATTTGACGAAAGCTCTCCTTCGATAATTCTTGGAGGAGGGATTATAACCGGAGTCTTTTCGTTTTTAGAAACCGAAATATATATCATCCCTTTGGTCAGATTCTCTACAAAAAGCTTTCCATAAAACGCTGATTCATAAAAAACCAGTTCTTCTGTTGGAGAAAATTCACCCAAGAAACATTTTTCGGTCCAAGCTTCTGCTGATTTTCGGAGCTCGCAAAAACCTCCCACAAAAGTCTTGAACGTGACTCCATGCAATGCTAAAGTTGTTATTTCGACTGTCTCTCTACCTTTGAGCCTTATCGACATCCTATCTTCAGTTAATTGAAACGTTTTCATAAAAGCCTCCCTCTATTCTTGAAAAATATTAAAGTCAATCTTTATAATTCTATTGATGTAAAAGTACTGAAAAAATATTCTAACCCAAATCATCTGTATTATCAAGACCATCCTAAAAATTTAATATATATTAAAATAGTGATTTTATTTACATTTAACTGTTTTTTTGATATTCTATCTAGCAAACATTTTAATCAATAAAATCGAAAATGTTTGTTGTACTTTTCACTGATTAGAAAACTGGGAAGGACCCACGCTTCTGATTTTAATATTTTTTAGACAGATAGGAGGATATCATGTCAAAAAAAATCACCGAATTTACCTTGAAGGATTTTGTTTGCCCGACCGTCGGGAAAAAATTTATTGATCTTTCACGAAAAACTTCCTTTTTAGTCACTTTTGAGACTGGGGCTACTGAAGATGGTCACAATACCTGGCTCAAAGAAAAATTTGAATGCTGGAAAAGAGAAATCGAAGAAACAACTAATCTCGTCGTAAATTCTATGGGCTTCAAAAAAAAGAACTTTTTTAAGAAAAACAGTCAAGGATCAGTTTCTGTCGGGATTGACATAAAGGGAGTCTTTAAACCAGGAGTAGCTGGTAATTCAACTTTCAACGCAAATCTATCAAGTATGATCAGAAAATTTCTAGCTGAAAACCTCATTATGGCAAAATTTCGCCCAGATTTCAATCTGAAAAATCCACTTTTCGATGCCCTGCATATCCACAAATGCATATTTTCTCTCGGTGCTTCAGACTGGAAAAAAGCTCAGAAAGAAATAGATTCGCTCTGTCTTGATACTTTCGATTTAAGTTTGTTAATTGATGACTGCGGAGCCATGCTCATAGAACCCAATTTCGAAATAATAAAAGGTAGGAATCCTCTTGATAATGTAAGATTTGCAATAACCCTTAGATGGAAAAGTGATGCTTCCGATGACAAAAGAGACACTCTCAAAAAAGTTATCGATGCTTACTTCAAGGGAAAAAAACTTCACATCGGAAATTGGAGAATTGAGTCAATCGGCCAACAACAACCAGAATAAGGAGAAAAGATTATGGGAGAAATCTTAAACAAGTGCAATAAAGGCGGTTGTCAATTATGCATTGATGCTGAAGTTGAATTTGAAGAACTACTCTGGCGTCTCAGCCAAATTCACAAAGGTGGCAGTTTTAATTCCGAGACTCTCTGTAAAGCCAGCCTAGAAGATTTCAATTCTAAACATCCTGATTATAAAAAAGTTCCTCAATTACAAAAAGCAATCTTCAAAATTGCCTACGATAGCATGCTTTTCTGGGCCAGAAAACTGGTCCACGAAAAAACAATCCCGCCTTTTATCCTAATAAAAGACTAAAAGGCCCGCCAGAAAACCAAAAAGCCGTTACAACACCAATCGTTGCAGCGGCTTTTTTGAACTTTTAAATTATCTTTCTAGATATTTCTCAAAGGCGGAACGGGGTTGGTCCATGAGATTGTGGTTGAGATAGTCTTCGATTTCGATCCATTTGAATGAATCATGCTCATGACTTAATTTCACTTCGCTGGTGTCGTCTTTCAATCGACATTCATAATAGATGCCAATAATTTGCCACTGCTCGCCATGAACAACTGGTTGCCATTCGGTAACATGAAAAGGTTTTATAATTTCAATTTCGAATCTGGTTTCTTCTTTAACTTCTCTTATTAGAGAATCTTCTGGTTTTTCTCCTCGCTCCATTTTTCCTCCTGAAAAATCAAACTTTCCTGGGTTTGTCCCAGTGTCTTTATCCTGCGCTTCTTCCAAAATCAAAACCTTCCCCTCCCTCACAATAAACGCCTTCACCGCCACAAATAATTTCTCTATTTTTTTATCCATATATACAAAATACGATTAAAACTCTTGGGGCTATTTGAGGTTTATGAGTTTGAGTAAAGTTCAAGGAAAATCCGAGTAGCGTATGAGATGTACTTGATGGTACATCAAAAAGCAACGGAGGATTTGACAAAGAAATTTGACAAACTCGTAAGCCGCTACCTAAGCCCTAGTTGATTTTTAAGCTGGTCAGCCTCTTGTTTGGTCATTTGACCGGACTTAACCGATTCGTCTAATTGTTTCAGAATTTTATCTTTCTCTTTCAAAATATTTTGCGGATTCATCATTTTCCGCATTGCTTCTTCTCGTTTAGATTGAGGCAATTTCTTAAAAATTTTCAGAGCCCAACGCTCTTTTCTAGACAACTTTGAATCATCAACCTTTTCCAACATTTCATCCATTTTACCCATCATACCATCCACTTTTGGATTCTTAGATTGTTCATCATCATTTTTTTTACCAAAATTGAAAAATCCCATTTTGTTAAATTAATTCTTAATTTAAATAAATTACAAAGCTCAAATTATTCCAAACTACTCAAATCAAATTCAAATGACAAATTCTTAAAATCCAAAACTATTTGATATTTAGATTTTAGTTTTCATTTGGAATTAATTTGGAATAATTTGGATTTTGACATTTTTCTAGTAGTCTTTCAATTTTTCCATCCCTTTCATCAACCTAATTTTTTCCAACGCCTTGGCTTCAATCTGTCGGATTCGTTCTCGAGTTACACCAAATTCATTACCAACTTCCTCTAAAGTATGCATTATTCCGTCTTCTAATCCAAATCGAATTCGCAAAATCTTTTGTTCTCGCAAAGTTAATTGTTCTAAAACTTCGTTTAAATGTTTTTTCAACAAAGTCCTGGAAGCAATTTGACTGGGAGCGATTGAATCAGTATCCTCTACAAAATCACTCAATACACTATCGCTATCATCTCCACCAATAGAAGTTTCCAGAGAAATAGTCTCCTGAGAAACCTTAATAATATGACGAACTTTTTTAACATCTAAATTCATTTCCACCGCGATTTCTTCCGGCAAAGGTTCTCTTCCTAACTCTTGAACTAAAGCTCGAACTACTTGAATATATTTATTAATAGTCTCTACCATATGAACTGGAATTCGAATTGTTCTTGATTGATCTGCAATCGCTCGGGTCACCGCCTGCCTAATCCACCAAGTCGCGTAAGTTGAAAATTTGTAACCTCGTCTATAATCAAATTTTTCCACTGCCCTAAAAAGACCAATATTCCCTTCTTGAATTAAATCCAAAAAAGAAAGGCTATGACTTCTACCAACATATTTTTTGGCAATTGAAACTACTAATCTAAGATTGGCCTCAGTTAATCTCTGTCGTGCCATTTGATCTCCTTTCTCAATAGCTCTAGCCAAAGAAACTTCTTCTTCTTGGTTTAATAAAGCTACTTTGCCAATCTCTCTAAGATACATTTGAATAGAATCAGTGTCTTTGAAATCCACAGTTTCTTTTGAACGACTTTCGGCTTCTTCGGCCAATATTGTAGCAGCTGCTTCTGCTTTATCAGCGGCTTTTTTGGAATAGCCTTTTTTGGCCTGATCCTTCTTCTTTTTGGCAGTAGCTTTCCTCTCATCTTCTTTGCCTTGAATTTCTTTTTCAATTTCAGCTTTAATAACATCTTCGGACGAAAGAATTTTTACTCCATATTTTTCCGCTCCATCATAAAAAATTTCTAAGTCCTCAATATTTTTTTCGACATCACCCAATTCGTGTAAAATTTCGTCCTCAGTCACAAACCCTCGCTGTTGTCCTCGTTTAATCAAACTCTCAATTTTTTGATTTTCAAATTTAGCCTCCTTGCTTTTCACTTTTTTTCGTTTAGAAATTTTCGGTTTTTCTGGTTTTTTCTCTAAAGGATGTTTTTTAACAACTTCTTTGACAGTTTTTTTAAACATCTTTTTAACTACTTTCTTGAATCCGCCAGTCTTTTTCTGAACTTTAACGTCAGTTTGTTTTTGACTAATCTTCTTCTTTTTTGTTTTTTTTACACTAGTAACTTGTTGCCTCTTCGGCGACTGAATTTTCTTTACCATATTATTTTTTTAATTCTTCTAATTCTTTAGAAATTTTCGAAAACTCTTCCATCAATAAATTCAAACTACTTTCGTCATCTTTTTCCTCTGCTGTTTTAATATCTTTAATGATATTAGCTAATTCCCCCTCTTTTCTAAATAGTTGAAGTTTTGCACAAACCTCCCGCCAATCAGAAATGGGTTCAATAATATTTTCCTCTAGACCTTCGGCGTTATAATCATAATTAACCTGAGCTTCAAAACGATTTAATTTATCAGAAATTTTTTTAGTTTCGCCTTTTAAAATTTTTCCCCAAACATCTCGATATTCCTGATCTAGCAAATTAGAATCGAAATTTTTAATTTGTTTTGCCAATTGCTTAGAATACAAAACAACCAACCCCAAGATTCTTTCTTGTAATTGGATTATTTTTGGCTTATCAGTTTTTATCATTTCATCAGTCGAAGCTGTTCGCTTTTTCTGATTCACTTTATCTTCCTTTATTTTAACCCCTTCTAGCACTTCAGTCAACGTATCCTCCTTAACATCAATTACATCTGCTAGTTTTCGAATCCAATAACTTTGCTCAATTAAATCAGAAATATCTTTAATAATATTTAATAATTTATGAGCAATGATTTTTTTGCCCTTAGGATTTTCTTTATCCTGTTTTTCAAGAATAGATGAGAAAAAATAATCCATCACTTGTTGAGAATTTTTAATGGCCTTTTTCCAAGCTGGAATATCTTCAATTACTAAATCATTTACGTCTTTGAAGCCCTTGGGTAATAAGATGATTTCTGCGTCGATATTTTCTACCAAACAAAGCTGAACACTTTTTGTCGCCGCTTTTTGTCCCGCTTCATCCATATCAAAACAAAGTTTAAAATTTCTCGTATATCTCTTCAAAATATTAATTTGATCGATAGTTAAAGCCGTCCCCGAAACTGCCACGGTATTTTTAACTCCCGCGCTGAAAGAAGCCACTACATCCAAATTTCCTTCTACTATTATTACGAAATCCTGTTTTTTTATTTCCATTTTGGCTTGGCTTAGGCCGTAAATCACGCGACTTTTATCGTAAATAGGTGATTGGGAAGTATTAATATACTTAGCATTTTTTTCGTCTCCGCCCGGCATTACTCGAGCTGAATAACCTACCACTCTATCAGCCACATCAATCACCGGAAACATAATCCGATTTCGAAACCGGTCATAATAATCGTCTTTGGATGCTCCTGAAGTTCCATCTTTTTGGACCATCAAACCAGAATGAGCAATGTCAGCTAAATTATGCTTTCGACTTAAAAGAAAATTTAATAAATTGCTCCACCCGTCCGGAGCAAAACCAATTCTAAAATTTTTAAATTGAGCAGTTTTAATTGCTCGGTCAGTCAAATATTTTCTAATTGATTTGGCCTTATTAGATTTATCAAATTGATATTGATAAAATTTACTAGATAATTCTAAAATCTCATAAATTTTTTGTTTCTGATTTTTTTCTTTAGGATCAATTTTTTGAAACTTTGGTAAATCAACACCAGTTCGTTCTGCCAATCTCTCCAGAGCTTCTCTAAATTCCAATCCCTCAATCTCCATTAAAAAAGAAAAGATGTCGCCACCCTTTTGACAACCAAAACAATACCAAAAATTTCTCTCAGCATTAACCATAAAGGAAGGGGTTTTTTCATTATGGAATGGACACAAAGCCTTATAGTTTGTACCAGATTTTTCCAACTTTAAATATTCTCCAATTAACTCCGAGACATTTAACCGCTCCTTGACTTGATCAACAGCGTCAGCCATATATTTAGGGATTACTGTAAAACCCAGTATAAACTATAATTTCTCTTTATCCAAGAGTTTTTTCTTTTTTTCTTTTCCTGGTCCAAATTCACCGATTCCTCCAGAACGTGGAATCACACGATGACACGGAACGACTAATGGAACAGGATTAGTCGTGCAAGCACTAGCTACGGCTCGATAGGACCTAGACTTTCCAATTGCTTCAGCAATTTGACTATAGAACTGAACTTCTCCAGCAGGAATGCTCTGCATGTATCGCCAAACTTTCATTTTAAAATCAGTACTTTCAACATCAAAAGGCAACTTTCCCCATTCAGTTTTTCCCTCTAGATAGCCTATTAATTTTTTGAAATATTTGTTTTGGTCTCTAGCGACCTTTTGAATATTTTCAGTAACAAATTCTTTTTTGAAATCTGCTAACAGCTTTTTCGAAGAATTGCCTATTTCCACCCAACAAAAACCTTTGGAAGTTGTTGCCATCAAAACATAGCCAATGAAAGATTTATGAACTAGATAGTCTATCTGCATATTAATCTTCTTTAGGTCGATCAATTATTGGTCGGTCCACCGCTTCGATGATTTTTTTATCAGCAATTCGCAAAACATCTTTATCTATTTTGGTCAATTCCTTGCTAGCGTGATTGTAGTGGTTGACAGTAGTCGACAAAGAATTGCCAACTTTCCCAAAAAATTCATCATAACTTTTCAAATGACGCCCCAATTTTTCCACATTTTTTTGAATATTTTTTGCTGATTCTTCAATCTGAAGAGACCGAAGTCCCTGCAAAACCGTTTGAAGATAAGCCAAAAAAGAAGTCGGGGAAACAATTACTACGTGTTTTTCTTTGAAAGCGTATTCAACTAAATCTCGATGAGCTGAACCTACTCTTTTGATTAACAAATCATAATAAATTGATTCAGAAGGGATAAACATAAAAGCAAAATCCATGGTCTTTTCTTTGGGTCGAATGTATTTGGAAGTTTCATCAATCCGATTTTTCAAATCTTGATTGAAATCTTTTATCAGACCTGGTCGATCTTCTTTTTTACATTTCAAAAGTTTTTCATATTTTTCCAAAGAAAATTTAGAGTCAACTGGGATTATCTTGTCTTTAACAAAAATGACCGCATCGACTGCCTCCCCATTTTTAAATCGATACTGCATTTGAAAATTATGGGGTGGCAAAACATTCTTCAAAGTTTCCTCCAAGAAATACTCGCCCAAAACTCCCCGTTGTTTTGGATTTTTCAAAATATCCTGAAGGTCTTTCAATTGAGAAGAAAAATTAACCACCTGTTTATTGGTCTCATCTAATTTGGTTAATCTTTCAGTTACTTCTCTGATGGATCGGTTGGAATGTTTACTCATCTCATTGAATTGAGAATTAATCTGTTCAAATAAACTTCGACTTTCCTTAGAAATTCCCTTGGACATCTCTTGCATCACCTGACTGCTGTCTTTTAATTGGTTTTTAGTAATTTTATTTATTTCCGATAATTTATGATCCATAATTTCCGACATTTGCCCCATTCTTTGTTGCATCATCATCATCGATTTATCTTCGTTCGGACTTTTTTTCAAATCCGTTAACTTTTGATTCAATACAAAAATTGCTCCAGCTGCAAGGATTATTAAAACTATTAAAAATACGATTATTAAAATATCCATAAGATTAATTTCTAATTTATACTTCCTCAAACTCTCACTCTTGTCTCCTCTAAATCCCCCACCCTCTCCCATTGCTCATCAACTTTATTTTGGATGTCCTTTATTAGAGCATTTTTATTCTTACTCTTGAAAATGTGCTTGAATCTCCCCTGAGTTTGAATAAATTCTTCAATTTTAATTCTCTTTTGAGGCTTATAATTGATCTTGTATTCTCCATCAATAATTTCGTAAAGTGGCCAAAAATTAGTTTCTGTTCCTAATTTGGCAATTTCGATAGTTTTATAAGGAGCATGCACCCACTGATTAGGGCAAGGTGAAAAAACTAAAATGAACGAAGGACCTTTGGTAGCAAAAGCTTTTTTAACTTTGGCCTGAAAATCATCAATAAACCCCACATTGGCAGTCGCCGCGTATTTAATATGATGAGCGGCTACAATCGCCATTAAATCTTTTCGAGCTACTTCTTTTCCAAAAGATTCTTTGCCAGCTGGGGTGGTTTCGGTTGAAGCGCCAAAGGGCGTAGCTCCGCTTCTCTGATTTCCAGTGTTCATATAAGCTCCATTATCATAACAAACATAAAGAAAATCGTGTTGTCGTTCCAAGGCTCCCGACAAAGCTTGCAATCCAATATCATAAGTCCCGCCATCTCCACCAAAAGCCACAAATTTAACTGGTTTTTTTGTTTTGATTTTTTTGCGTTTAAGTAAAGCTCTGTAGGCCGTTTCCGCTCCCGAAACCGTCGCTCCAGCATTTCCAAAAACACTATGAATATAGGGAACTTTCCAAGAAGTATTCGGATAAATTGTGGTAGTCACTTCCATGCAACCGGTAGCATTAGTCACGACGATTGGATTATCAGTTCCATTCAAAACTGTTCGAGCAATTATCCCGATTGGACAACCAGCACAAGTTCCAGAAGTAGTAAATTTTTGTTCTTTTTCTTTAAGCATATATAAATTGTTATTTAAAAAATATCAATAAATTCTAAATCCAAAATTTCAAATTCCAAATAAATTACAATTTTCAAAATCTCGATGCTCAAAAACTAGCTTCGAGAATGTTTTGAATTTAAAATATTGTTATTTGGTGCTTATTTGTTATTTGTAATTTTAAATTTGGTGCTTATTTTCAAATTATTTAATTCAAAATCACATCATAAAATATATTTCCTTCCTTTTTTTATTGAATATACCTTCAATATCTTTTTCAAAAATATCCCTCCCTCCCAAACCGTAAACTACACTTTCAGGTTCTTTTCCGGTGGATTTTTGAACCTCACCTACCAAAACCTGCCCTGTTCCAAAAGCCATATTCCGATCCATCACAACTACCCGTTTAATTCCTTTCAAGGCTTTTTGAACTTCTTTGCGAGGGAAAGGTCGGAATAGTCTAATCTTTAATAATCCCACTTTTTTTCCTTCTGCTCGCATTTTATCAACTACGCTAGAAATTGTTCCACAAGTTGATCCCATTGCTACCATAACTATATTAGCGTCTTTTATTTTATAAGTTTCAATTTGTTCATATTTTCGCCCAGATATTTTTCCAAAATCTTTGACGACTTCATTGAATTTTTTCCCTGCCTCTTCCATTGCATCGTAAATTTGCTTCCTAAATTCAAAATAACTATCAGGCAAAGCAATTGAACCAAAAGTTTTAGGCTTATCAAAATCCAAAAGACTTTTTTTAGGTTTATATTCTCCAATAAATTTATAAACTATACCATCGTTCAAAAGTTCTAAATTCTCTACGCTATGAGAAAGAATGAAACCATCCAAGTTGATTATGGCTGGCAATAAAACTTTTTCGGCTAATTTTAGAGCGATAAAAGTATTATCATAAGCCTCTTGAGCATTTTCCGAAAAAATTTGAATCCAACCAGTATCTCTCATTGCCATAGCATCCGAATGATCGCAGTGAATATTTAGAGGACCAGAAATGGCTCGATTAGCTACTGCCATTACAATTGGCAACCGCATCGCGGAAGCCACTGGTAAAACTTCCATCATATACATAATTCCCTGAGAAGCCGAAGCTGTCATTGTTCGCGCCCCTGAAGCCGAAGCTCCAATACAAGCACTCATAGCGCTATGCTCTGATTCAACCTGAATCATTTCGGTATCAGCTTTTCCATCGACTACTTTCTTGGAAAAATATTCCACTATCGGAGTTTGGGGAGTAATCGGATAAACCGCCATCACGTCTGGATTGATTTGATTAATCGCTTCTCCGACAGCAAATCCGCCAGTCAAAGCTACTTTTTTATTTTTGCTTATCATCTGTATTTTCTATAAATTTAATTACCTCACCAAAATTTTCAACTTTTTTATCAGCTAAATCTATTACATTTTTTCGAGACACATTTTCGGTATAAGCTAAAAAATAATCGGCTTCTTCTTCTCTTTTGATCTCATAATCAGTCCAACCATCCCCAACTGCAAAAATCATTCCTTTAAGGTCCAAGGCTTCCATTTGCTTAACTTTTCCGTAAGCTTTAGTCATAAAACCGCCCTCGTTAATTCCAGAAACCATTCCCTGATTATCGAACACGAATTCATTGGCTAAAATATTTTCTCGAGGAATTTTGAAATAATCCGAAACTAGAAAAATACATTGCTTGAAACCGCCTGATATTACAAAAATTTGCTTATTGTTTTTCTCTAAAAAATCTTTATTCTCCAAAAAAGAATCTGAAATATTTTCTCTCATTTTTTGAGCTACTTTCTCCACTTCTTCGCGACTAGCTGAAAAAAGTTTTAATCGACTTCTTAAAGATTCAGCAAAGGAAATCTCGCCTCTCATTCCTTTTTTAGTAATTTCTTCAATTTTTTCTTGAATTTCATTTTTATTGGGATTGTCTTTTAAAGCCTCTCGAGCTATCTCCTCTAAAGCTTCTAATTTTACAAAAGTACTATCAAAATCTATCACTAAAAAATTAGTTGAGTTCATCTATAAATCTTTATGGGTTATTTCGTATCCTTATTTATCATTTTTATGGCTTTAATTGGACAGATTTCAGCGCACAAACCACAACCTTTGCAATATTTATAATCCACCACAGATTTATTTTTACCGTCCACTTTTTTTATTCTTATTGCATCTTCTGGACAAAATTTTACACATAAACCACAAGCGATACATTTGTCACTAATTTCTGGCGCCACTTGAGACCACTCACCAGTAGGTGGATAATTTTTTTCATCATTTTCAATTACTCCCCCTAATTCTTGTCCTTTTTTATCATTATTATTCTTCATAAGCTGCCCTGATAGCATTAATATTTTTATTAGTTTTTTCTAAACCAATCTTCTCTCCGTATTTACTACGAAAAACTTTAACTAAATTTTCCAATTTAACCGCCTTAGTAACTACTGAAAATTTTCCTAGGATAACGGTGTTGGGCCTATTTTCTCCTACTATTTTAGTTGAAAGACCCGAAGCATCAACAATGACCAGATTACCCTTGAAGGGAATCAAAGCTGAAATTTCCTCCTTAGTTTTCCGAGTATTTATTATTAAAAACGAATCTTTACTTAAATTTTCAAAACCTTCAAAAACCTCCAACAGAGTTTCATCCAAAACCATGAAACAAGCTGGGTTGGTAATCGGCTCTCGAGTTTTTATGGGCTTATCAAAAATTCGAACAAAAGTTTGAACTGGAGCGCCACTTCTCTCTGGACCAAATTCCGGAAAAGCTTGAACGTATTTGTCTTCCAACAAAGCCCCTTGGGCAATTATCTCAGCGGTCGTTTTAGCTCCTTGCCCGCCTCGTCCATAAATTATAATTTCAAATATCTTTTTCATTTTTATTTTATTTTACAAATTTTCTATTCTAAATGTACTTTAACTATTTCAATAATATCTTCTTTTTGAAAAATTCCGTTCAAAAAATCTTCTCCCACGAATGAAGCTGGTGTTCCGGCAATTCCAAATTGGTTTCCTTGTTCAATGGATTCTAAAATTAAATCTCGGCTAGTCTCAGCGCTACTACATTCATCAAATTCTATTTTATTTAAGCCTATCTGCAAAGCGTATTGATCAAAAATTTTAAAATCTTTACTAATAATCCATTTTTCTTGATTAGCAAACAATAAATCAGCCATTTCTTCAAATCGTCCTTGCTTATAAGCACACTGTCCAGCCAAAGCCGCACTAATAGCTTGTCCCTGCAAATCTAGAGGAAAATTTTTGTAAACCAGCGCTAACTGATCTCCAGTAAATTCATTTCGAGCCTGTTTAGCTGCTTCATAAAAAATTTTAGAATAAGAACATTGAAAATCAAAAAAGGTTATAATTTTTACTTGAGCGCTTTTATTTCCAATAATAATATCTCCATCTTTTTCGGTAGGAATTTCTAAATATTTCCCTACTGGAATTCCTAAGGCGGTAGCGTTCAAGACAAACTTGTTATCTTTTTGATTAAAAATTTCTTGAACCTGATCTTCCTGGAAAAAATTGGCTTCTTGAATCTTTTTGTCAAAAACAAAAGAAGGGATACTTTTTAATTCATAATTTTTAATTAATTTTTTTCCTTCTTCTGAAGATTCAGAAACTTTATTAATAGCCATAGTAGGAATAAATTTCTTCATCCAAACTAAAATATCATCAGCGTTACAAGCTATACATTCTTCTTCGTTATCAGCAATCAAAATATCAACTTTAATAGCAGGTTCTTTATAGGCCACCCAAGTTTTATCGCCTAACTCAAACACATCAGCTGTTCGTAAAGATCTTTCAGAATAACCATTCTTGGTAACAATTTGCATTACATCCACGAATAAACTCCCCACAAAAAGTCCCAAGATAAGAACAATGGCAGAAATTAAATTCTGAATTTTGCTATTCTCCTTTTTTTTATTTTCAATATCTCGCAAAGTCATCCCTCTTCGAGACTTCTTGACCGTTTTCTGGCTAGAAGTAATTTTAACTTTTCTAATTTGACTCTTTTTCTGAACTTTTGCTCTAATTTTCTTTTGACGAATCTTTTTGATCATCTTTTCAACAAACTTTGTCTTTCCCTCCTTATTTTTATTTTTTTTAGCCATTTCAATTTGGTTTAAAAATAAGGTTTTAATTAATATTAATATTCATTTTCGTTATTTGATTTAAAAACCTCTTGTTTAATTTGGATTTCATCACTTTTCAAAATTTTCTGATCATCATATCCAGAAACAATTGTTCGTAAAGCTTGTGATTTAAACATTACTCCAATTAAAAATCCTAGCACAAATAACGCTCCTAATCTCAACCTACCTATAAAAATTTCATCTTTAATTATTTTTTCCCAATTGATTTTTTTCTTGATTTTCATATTGCGTTTATTAATATTCTCCTATTCAACACCAAGAAACTATTTAAAATTTCACCATAATTTATAAAATTTTACTTATTTATTAAAAAGACAGTTACTAATAAAATATCACATTAAAAACAGTTTCACAACTGTATCCTCAAGGTTATTTTTTCTTACTATGTTGATAATCTTTTTTAATTTGATATACTAAATTATAGAAACAACAAATTAAAATAAAATACGATGCGAAAATTTTTCTATATATTCCCAACTTTGTCTTTAGCCTTATCTATGGGAAATTTAATCAACGGGCGAATTTTCGAGTCCTTACTTTGGCTTTTAACAACAGTGCTAATCGCTTTAATTTTTGTTCCTTTGGCTGTTAGGGCTAATGAAAAAGATGTTCCCGTTTATCAGGTTTTTGCTCCAATTTTATTAATACCTCTGTTTTTTTCAATTTTTTCCATTATGGATTTCCGCCGAATTGAACTTTTAACTGGTCCTCAAGCAATTATTTATGGTATAGTAACAGGCATACTAGGGCTAATCACTTTAATGTTATTGATTGGTTCTAATAAATACTAGACTTCACTATTTTTTACCACAAGAATCTTTCCCTTAAGGGAGAGATTTTTATTTTTAACAACAATATAATTTATCAGGAATTTTTCCGTCGCTCTTTCCGCCAAAAGGATTGCCCTTCTTTTCTATTTTTTTCAACATTTCTTTATTATTCGAACTTTGGATTCCATTTTTTTCTTGTTCGACTCTAATTTGCTTTACCATTCGAGCTAGTCCTATTTTCATCGGACAATTTTCAGAACAAGAATAACAAATAATACAGTCATGACTACCACTTTTTTTAGCTTTTTTGAGACCTTTTTGCACCGCTTCAAAGATAATTCCTTTAGATCCGATATAACCATCATTTCCGTAATGACTTCCTTTTTGGTTATAAACCGGACAAAAATTAATGCAAGCTCCACAATTAATACAATGTAAAATATCACCGAATCCTTTTTTAATCATTTCTCGTCTTCCATTATCAACTAAAATTACATGGACTTCGTGAGCACCTTGAGCTCCCAACACTAGTTGATTTTCAATATCGGCTGTTTTGGAGGGTCCAGAAATAATTGAAATATATTGAGTAATATCTTGACCAGTTCCAAAAAGAGCGGCTGTTTGACAAAGCTTCACAGCATCTTCAACTGATTCGGTAATTTTATCAATTCCGCAAAGAACAATGTGTTTTTTTGGTAAACGAGAAACCAAAGAAATGTTACCCTCATTCTCTAGTAAAACTACTTGACCTTCTTCTGTAAAAAAATTAGCCCCAGTTACTCCAATCTCGGCTTCCAAAATCTTCTCTCGAATTTTCTGGCATAAATAATGAGTTAATTTTTCTGGATCAATTCTAATATCATCTTTGTATGTTTGCTTAATTTTTTTAGCAATCATTTTTGCTGTTATATGAATAGACGGCAAAACAAAATGCTCGTCTGTTTCTTTGAACATTTTCACAATAAAATCTCCTAGATCAGTCTCGCTCCAATCATGTTTTTCAAAAACTTTTTTAATCTCAATTTCCCTCCCAGTATTAGTTTTAGAGGAAATTATCTTTTTATTTTCCCCAATTATTTTCTCTAAAATTTTTCGAGCATCCTTATCGTCTCTCACTTCATAAACTTGAAACCCTCTTTTTTCAAAATTCTGTTTAGCTAATCTTAGATTTTTCTCAAAATCCGCAAAAGGCTTCTGCCGAATTTCAGTCATTTTGTCTTTATACTGATTTTCATCAATATCTTTACTTGCAAAAAATTTCCGCCGATTTTCTGCACCAAAATTAACCGCTTTCTTTATAGCTTCTCGACTTTCTGATTTTAGATAATCTTGTTTCATAATTTTTCATAAATAAATCAACTCCATTTAATAAATATACCATGAATGTTAATCTCTTAATAATTTATAATATCATTTTCTAAAATAATCTGCAAAAATTTATTTAATATTCTTTTAATGTTATAATTATGGAAAGTATTTTTACTCTTAATTCTAATAACAAAAAATAAAACTGGAAATATTATGTTCAGACGATTATACTCAGTTAAAATAAAAACTGGTGATTTATTAAAACACGAAACCAAAAGTCATGTTTTGTTTAAATTTTCTTTAGTCCTTTCTGTTTTTATTATTTACTTTTTGTTTATAGCCAAAAAATATGGAGTTCAACAAGGATTCATGGTTTCTATCTTAACTTGGTCATTTTTTGTACTGTGCACTCCAGTAGCCGATGCTGGTTTTTTAATTGACTTCCCCTTACGTTTAATTACAAATTTAAAAATGCTTATAGCAGAAGGCTTAGTTTGGCTACTTGCTATCAGTCTTAATATTTACGTCTTTTTCTTCAATCCTAATATTTACGAAAAAACAAAGTTGCTCAAACTTTTTAAGCATATCCTAGAAAATCCTCTTCCTTTTTGGAGTATTATTTTGATTTCTCTAATCGGAACTTTTGTCTCTATTAAATTTGGCGATGAACTTTTAGACAAAGTTCAACATAGAGAAAGAAAAATTTACCAAAAACACAAACTTAATCACCAATTGATTACCATGATTTTTCTAATAGCAATCTCTCTGGTACTTTATGATTTTCTTCTAAAAAAACTTGGGATTAACTTACCGATTTAAAAAACAAGATAATCACAAATATTAAATTAATTTAAAAAACTTCTGAATCTGTATGTAATTTGAGGAAGATTCGATTCGCCGCGGCAAAGGAAAACCTGACAAAGAAGTGTGCCAAATTTGAAAGTTTTGCCAATCTTATTTTAAATAGTGTTTTAAGGTAAATATCCAATCCTCGTCCGTTCCCTCTTCCTCTTTTGTTTTTTTCAACCAATTTAAGTACTGTCGATCTTTTTGCACAATATCCTCAACTCTCTCTCCAGTATATTTCCCAAAAGGAAATTTTTTAATTAGGACTGGATTAGATGAAATATCAATCATCCGACCGATGATTTCTTCTTCTGAGGCCTTTGGTGCTTTTTCTTTAGCAACCTTTAATAAATGATTAAAAATCGCTTCCAGGACTATCACATCGCCTTCAGCGCTATGAGGGGCGACTTCAACGTCAACTTCATAATAATATCGTAGAAATTGCAGATTATATTCAGGAATTTCTTGTTCAGAATCTAAATAACGAGCTAATCGCAAAGTACAAATAGATTGAGAGGTTTTTAAATCCTCGTTGCTTAACATCGCAATATCAAATTTAGCATTGTGAGCCACTAAAATATTATCCGGCAAAATCTTTTCCAAGTTTTTGGCAAATTTACTCCCTTGAAAAGCCTCCTCCTTCTCTACTGTTTTATTGGTAATATGAGTAATGCTCATCGCTTTGACAGAAATAGGGATAGGTGGTTTGAAATTCTTGACTTCAATTTTTCCTTCATCCGCCGTAGCCTTGGCGAAAACGGATCTTTTTCTATAAGCCACTTGACAAAGCCGATCTTTTTCCAAATCATTCCCCGTTGTTTCCGTATCTAAAAATATTAATTTCTTTTTCATTTTATTTAATTATTATTTAAAAATTTTTCATCAAAAGGATTAAAATTTTGTTTATTCAAATTTTGTTGAGGGATAAAAAGCGGACTTGGTTGTTTGCTATATTCAAACCACTCCCACTTCTCACATTTATCTGGCTCCATGAGCTGCGATTCTCCGGAAACATAATCAGCCAGCATTATTATCGTAATATAATGCTTATTTTCTTTAACAAAAAAATCATTAGTAGCCGTAGCAAATCTTAAATTTTTAATTTCCAAACCGGTTTCTTCTATCGTTTCTCGTCTAGCACACTCCTCCCAAGTTTCGTTAAAATCTAAATGACCACCGGGAAAACACCAACTCCCCTCACCATGAGAATTTTTTCTTTTCCCAAATAAAACTTTATTGTCTCTTAAGATGCAAACTCCCAATCCAATCTTTGGTCTTTCTTTTTCACTCATAAATTAGGAAAATTAGAATTATTTAAAATAGAACCCACTTTTAAAAACTTTATGAACTTTTGACTTTAAAAACTCACTGCTTCTTGCTTAAATCTTAAAATTATTGTATCATACATGGAATTGTTATCAAATAATCTTTTTTATGAATAAAGGTAAGGAGCAACATTCTTTTGATATCGCCATTATCGGTGGAGGCGCTGCTGGTATGATGACGGCTTTTTGGGCCTCTGAACAAGGAGCTCAAGTTGTCTTGCTTGACAAGAATGAAGAACTTGGTCAAAAAGTTGCCATGACCGGCAAAGGTCGTTGCAATATCACTCAAGAAAATTTTACCAAAGAAACGCTAATTGATGCTCTTGGGAAAAAAGGACGATTTTTATTTTCAGCTTTTCATAAATTTAATGTTGAAAAAACTAAAGAATTTTTTGAAAAATCTGGGATAGCTTTAAAAACCGAACGAGGTGGCCGAGTCTTCCCTCAATCTGATAGTGCCGAAGAAGTTATTTCCGTTTTAAAAAGAAAACTTATCCAAAACGGAGTAGTTTTGATGAGGAAAACTAAACCTCTATCTTTTGAAACTAAAGGCAACGTTATTAAAAAAATTATTACTAGAAAAAGGGAAATAACTGCCAATCAATTCATTTTTTGCACTGGAGGAAAATCTTATCCGACCACTGGCTCCACTGGCAATGGTTATCAATGGGCTAAAAACTTTGGTCATAAAATCGTAAAACCTATTCCTGCTCTAACCCCAATAAAAACTATCAATAAATGGGCCCGGCAACTTCAAGGAGTTTCTTTAAAAAATGTTAAATTGAGTGTTTTTCAAAATAACAAAAAACAGACAGAGCGTTTTGGCGAAATGCTATTCACTCATTTTGGCCTTAGCGGTCCAATCATTTTAGATGTTAGCAAGGAAGTTGGAACACTATTGAAAAAAGGCCGAGTAAAAATTTCTATCGATTTGAAACCGGCTTTGGAATTGAAAGAATTAGACCAACGAGTTCAAAAAGATTTTCAAAAATACCAAGGTCGAAAATTTATTAATGCCTTGGATGATTTACTTCCCCAAAAAATGATTTCAACTATGATTGAAATTTCTAAAATTGATCCTGAAAAAAAAGTTGGGGAAATTTCCAAAGAAGATCGTAAACGATTTGTTTCTTTACTGAAAAATATAGTTTTAAACGTTGATGATTTAGTAGGTTTTGATAATGCTATCATCACTTCTGGTGGAATTGAACTAGGCGAAGTTGATCAAAAAACCATGAAATCAAAACTGATTAATAATCTCTATTTCGCTGGAGAAATTTTGGACTTAGACGGTCCTTCTGGTGGTTACAATCTTCAAATTTGCTGGACTACTGGATATACTGCCGGAAATAGCGCCGCCGAAACTATTAACGACATTAAATACAATACAGAAAAATAATAAATAAGAAGCATAATAAAAAGGCTTTCGAATATTTAAAACGAAAGCCTTTTTGAATTCAGCATTAATCACAGCTTGACTCCTTTATCAAGATAAAGTTTTTAAACAAAGGGCTGCTATCAGCCCATGTTTATTGCAATAATCCGAGCCAGGAACTAAGATTATTGCCAAGTTAAAATCTTCGACATAGATAATCATCATCTCCCGGATATGATTATTTATATTATAGACAACTTTCAAAATTTTTGCCTCATGAGAACTCTTCTCTAAATAAGCAACAGCTATTTTCCCTGACCGCAAAGGAACGTAGCCCTCAAAATAACTGCTATTCTGAAAGTCTCTCAACCAATTATCGATATCAGTAAGACTGTTAACTTCAATTGACTCCCTCTTTCCAGCATATCCGCCTGGCATCAAGAATGAGTGACCGGTTAAGGTTTTCATTCTAGATGTATTACCAAGAGCCAATATTTTTTCAGCCTTTTTAAAATCACCGCCAGAGATGATGTCCGAAACGTCACTATCAGTAGGTATTTCTTTAACAGTTTTGAAACTTTTACATCCGCTTAGAAAAAAAATACCGACAATTATCATAAACAACGAGATAACGAAAAAAATTGTTTTTTTCATAGTTTCTTCCTCCCTTTTTTTATTATAAATTTCAAGTTGCTAATAAGTTTTCTAGTATACACTATTAAGATAGAAATGTCAATATCTATATCGTCTTTAAATCAAATTTTACAAACTTTATATTCGCATTCTTTTAATAGAACTAATTCTCGATTTTTATCATTTCTTAATTTTTCGAAAATTTCTGCAGGAACAGGACTATAAATTTCTGACTGATAATGAGTTATTAAATTAATTGAAATAATTTTCAGCCCTTTAATTATTTCATTATAATCTTGATCATAAAAGTTTTCTACCAAAAAAAGAGCTCCCGCTGAAGAACCCGAAATGGTTTTTCTGTCTAGATTATTTTTAAATTCTGGATATTTTCTTAAAGCTTCTAATATTTTTAAGGTATCTCCTCCTCGAAAATGAACTGCATTTGCCCATTTCAATTGCTCCATAAATTTATCCTTGTCGGCTAATTGAAATTCCAAATCATCTCGCTCTAAATTATCCACAAAATTTTTCTGCGCCCATTTATGTTCTTCTTCCCAACGCTCCTCATCAATAGAAAAAAGACAAATCAAAATTTTTGGGGGTTTTGGTAAATCTCTGGCAACCTCTTGATGAAATTTTTTATTACTTTCATTTTGCACACTCGTCATTCCTCCATGTAATATAAATTTGGTCATAAAAACTAAATTACTTTTTTAATTCCCTTCAACCCTAAAATTAATAAAATTAAAATTAAAATTTTTAAAAAATAGTGACCATCAAAATCAATAAAATCTCTAGTCATTGGAGTTAAATTTCCGACAATTAAATGAATTCCAATTCCAATCGGAAAAGTTAAAAATAACCAATTTATTTTGGGTATGTCGATTCCAATTTTAACAAAACCTTTCGATAACCACGGTGCTAATAAATACATCCCCAAAAATGCCGCCCCAAAATCAAAAATCGCATATCCATCCAAACGAAATTGTCTCAAAAATTCTATCGGAATCATATAGTTATATTTTATGACAAAAGAATTTATTTTAATTAAGACTAGTTCCTATTATTATAACATTAAATATTTAATCTATTCAATTTTCTTTACAATCAAGAGAAAAGGCGCTATCTTTTTACTTATGGAGAGATGTCCGAGTGGTTTAAGGGGCACGCTTGGAAAGCGTGTGTGCGTTATGCGTACCGGGGGTTCGAATCCCCCTCTCTCCGCAATGCTTTCTTAAATAAAACGCCGCTTGTTGATTGCAACCAAGCGGCGTAGAAGTTGGTGCGTTTCAGGACCGTGATAGTTACGGCCGCCGTTCAATGTCTTAAAGACAAAGCCGGGCCGGTGAAAAATGCTCACCTATTTCGTCACCAAGTTTCATTTATTATGCTAATAAGAAAATAAATGGAAGTCAATAAAGAATGTTAAATTTTATCAAATATAAAAGTTTCAAAGCTATCCCACACTCTCCGCACATCAAAACCAAAACAGGCTCAATGCCTGTTTTTGTTTTGGTTGATGAAAAGGGATGAGACCTGCCTGCCGGCAGACAGGAGTTTCACCCAAAGGGCACGACAATGCTCGCAAACGAAGCATCGGGTGAATCCCCCTATCTCCACGGATATCAAAAAGGTATTTGCCCATCTCGCGTCGCTTGCCGAGGCGGAAAATATCTCTTCATTCTATTTTGCATCAAAAACACCCTTTCGGATGTTTTTATTATTTATTATTAATTGATCATTACCAATTGGACTACTCCGTTCCCCAAATCAAACATCCTTTTTTCTTGTAATTCTTATTAAAAGTTTTTAGTTTAATTACAAAATCTTCTTGGCGTAAAGTGGCTAATCCCAAAGCTTCTTGCAGACTCTCTACTTCCACTTTACGAATTTTAGAGCTACTAGCGGTTCCTCTCATTTTTAAAATAGCGCGAGTAAATTTTCCAATTCTTTTCATAGGACGATCATTAAAAGAGGATTCTTCAGTTTTTTTAATAATTTTATCAGCAGTTTCAATTACCCTGATTGGAAAAGCTCCGACAGTGGTTTCTGCGCTAAACATGATAGCATCTGCACCGTCAACTACGGCATTAGTAACATCAGAAATTTCCGCCCTGGTTGGACGAGCTTTCTCTTCCATTGAGGCCATCATTTGAGTAGCCACGATCACTGGCTTACGAGCTTTAATACATTTCTCAATAATCATTTTTTGAGTTATAATCACATCCTCTTGAGGCAACTCAATCGCTAAATCACCCCTGGCCACCATAATTGCATCTGATTCCTCAATAATTCCATCAATATTCCGGACAGCCTCTTTCTTCTCAATTTTTGAAATTATCCAAGGATAAGGCAAATCAGAATTTTTCTTAGATCGATGAATATTTTTAGAACGATAAAGTTTTTTTTCTTTTTGCAAAATTTGATTAATAATTTTTCTTAAATTTATCAATTGGCGTTGACTAGCCACAAAAGAAACTGCTAAAAAATCAACACCCATCGGGATAACAAATTCTAAATCTTGAAAATCTTTTTCAGTCAGAAATCCCATGTGAGAAGAAATACTAGGAATATTAACTCCTTTATTTTCTTTGACTACCCCATCAAAAATTACTTTAGCGATACAAGCATCTTTCTTTAATTTTGTCACTTGCAGTTCGATAAAACCATCTTCGATAAAAATTTTATCCCCAACTTTTATAAAATTATGAAATCCCAACCAATCCAAAGTAATTTCTTTTTTCTGTCCATAGGTCGCCTGACAATGTTCATCGGCCACCAAAACTAGCTCGTCTTTTTTAATTTTAATATTTTTGGTGTTGACAATTCTAATTCTTGGTCCCTGAACATCAGCCATTATACCAACTCTTTTTTTAGAAATTTCCGAAGCCTTTCTAATTTTTTTAATGGCATTTTGATGCCAACGATGATCACCATGCGAAAAATTTAATCGACAAACATCCAATCCAGCTTTCATCATAGCACTTAAAACTTCGATTTTTTCTGAAGTCGGTCCAATCGTAGCAATAATTTTAGTCCTCCTCATATATTCTTTTTTTTATTTTTATTTTTTCATTAAAAATTCAGTTTTTGCGCTAAATCAGAAACAATTGGTAAATCCTTCATCTTCCCCTCTGAAACATTAATAATTCCCATTATGGAAAAAATTACAATAGCGATATGAACGAAGAATCCCAAACCAAATATCGGGTACAAGACCATTCCAATCACCCATCCGATTGTTAAAACTATCCCTTGCTTGACATGAAATTTGACGAATTCACTCTTCGGTTTTAACAACATGGGAATAATAAATAAAATTCCCAAATAACTCAACATCGCAATTGTCTTATTTTCTTGAATATCTCTTTTTTCAGTAGAAGTTTTTTTAACTTCTGTTTTTGAAACAGTTTTTTTCTTTTTCTCTACCATAATATTTTTTTATTTATTATATATTTAAAATTAAAAATCTTACTTATCCATTCCTTTTAATTTTGCGATTCTTTCTTTAATTGGCGGATGAGTCATAAATAATTTTGCGGTCAGCCCTTTAGCCATTTTACCTTTCAACGGATTCACAATATACATATGCGCCATTGCTTTGTTAGCTTTCTTAAGGCTAGCTGGAGATCCTGATAATTTTTCCAAAGCGCTAGCTAAACCCTCTGGATAACGAGTTAACAAAGCGCCATCAGCATCAGCTAAATATTCTCTTTTACGAGAAATCGCCAATTGCATTAGTATCGCTCCAATCGGAGCTAAAATAGCCAAAACTATTGCTAAAATAGTTATTACCAATTGAAGTTGTCCGCTTTCTTTATTGTTATCATTTTTCAAGCCTCCAAAAAAACTTATTCTAAAGAACCAATCTGATAATATGGCTATAAAACCAACCAAAACTGTCACCACGGTTCCCAATAAAATATCTCGATTACCAATATGAGAAAGTTCGTGAGCAATCACCCCCTCCAATTCTTGCTTATCTAAAATTTCAATTAATCCAGTTGTCAGAGCCACTACAGCATTTTCAGGATTTCGCCCAGTTGCAAAAGCATTGGGCGAAACATCTTCAATAATATAAATTTTAGGAACTGGCAAACCAGCAGTAATACAAAGATTTTCTACTAAGTTATAAATATTACGATTGCTTTCTCTTTCAATTGCTTTAGCACCATTCATAGTCAAAACAATTTTATCGCTCCACCAAAAACTCACAAGATTCATCCCTACAGCAAAAATAACTGCACCGTAAAGGATTGAGGAATTTTCAAGAACTTGAGAGAAAACCCAACCAATAATAATTACAAAAACTAAAAAACCGATTAGGTAGAACCAGGTCAGGCGAATATTTTTATCTTTCTGGTTGTAAATTGTCACCTGAATATAATTAGTTATTTAGAATTTTACTTTCACATTCTTCTTCTCTTCTTCTCCGGCTTCAAAAAAATCTCGTTCTTTGAAATTTAAAATTCCAGCAATCGTATTATTGGGAAAAGTCTGAATTTTAATATTAAAATCTCTCACATTTCCGTTATAAAACCTTCTAGAAGCTTGAATCTTATTCTCCGTATCAGAAAGTTCTCTTTGCAACTCTAAAAAATTTTCGTTAGCTTTTAGATCAGGATAATTTTCTGAAACCGCAAACAATGATTTCAAAGTACCGGAAAGCATATTTTCAGCCTCAATTTGATCTTTAGGATCACTCGCCCCCATCGCTCTAGTCCTGGCTTCAGTAACACTTTCCAGGACTCCTTTCTCGTGCTTGGCGTATCCCTTAACAGTCTCAATTAAATTTGGAATTAAATCGTAACGCCTTTTTAGTTGAACGTCGATATCTGACCAAGCTTCGTCAACTCGATTTTTCAATTTAATTAGTCCATTATAAAGACCAATTCCCCATAAAATCAAAACTCCCGCCACCACTAGAATGGCAATTAATGTAGCTCCCATATTTTTGAAGGATTTCTAATAAGGATTTTTTCGTTATGAAAAAATAGAATTTTTAGTTAAATTTTTTGAACAATTTTCGAAGCACTAACCAAAGTTAATGTGAGAAAATTTGAAGATAATTTAACAAAAATTATAATTTTGCAATAGAAATAATTCTTGTTAGCGATCCTAGATTACTTTTTATAATTACTTTACATTTATATTTTAACATTTTTGTTATTTTTGTACAGAAAAGATATTTTTTATCTCAATAAATTCACTTCGAAAAGCAACGTAAGACAGGCGATAAACAGATATTTTTTAAAAAAAAATTACTTTCGTAGATAAATTTGACTTCATGACTATTAATTGATAGTTTAAAGATAACTATTAAATAAATTAAAAAAATAAAGCATTGGGAGGTGCAAAGTGAGCAAAGAAGAACTTTTAAAAAAACTTAGTTTTATGCCATGTCATGTCCCTGTCAATGGACACCGAATTGTCGTGGATAATAATTCTATTATTCTTTTCATTAAGAAAAATGAAAAGAATATTTGGGCTTCTGTTCAAATTATTAGCAAAGAAATTAACCAGAGTCCTTTGGCTCGTTATCAAGAATTAGACCCAAAGACAAGAATTATTTACACAGTTTTTTTCTGGGAATTACTAGATTGCCTTAGTCGAATCCAGACTCTAAATCAAAAAGGAACTCTTTCAAAAATATTTAATTTAGAGATTTTTCCTAAAATCCCAGACACAGAAAAAAGATCTACGCTCTTGACAAATTGAGTCTATCCCCGTTTTGGAAACTTCCAAAACGGGGATGATTTATTTTTTTAAAAAAAAGCTTGTAAAAATTGATTCTAAACAAAAAACGAGACCCAAAAGTCTCGCTTTCTGAAATCCAAAATAATTTTGAATTATTTTTTATCCTCCTCTTTTTCTTCTTCCTTTTTGTCATCTTCAACTTCCGCGTCCTTGACATTAGGTTCATCTTTCTTCTCTCCGCCTTCGGTTTTTTCACCATCTTTTTTAGCAGCCTCTTCTGCTTGTTGAGCTGCTTGATAAAGTTCTTGACCAATTTTTTGAGCTTCCTGAGAAAGTTCTTCAGAAGCTTTTTTAATAGCTTCAATATCATTTCCATCTTTAACTTTCCTTAGAGCTTCTATTTTTTCTTCTACCGGTTTTTTCTTATCATCCGCCACTTTATCACCAGCATCTTTCAAGGCTTTTTCAGTAGTAAAAATTAAAGTATCAGCTGTATTCTTAGCTTCTACTTCCTCTTTCTTTTTTTTGTCTTCTTCGGCGTGTTTTTCGGCATCTTTTTTCATATTATCAATTTCTTCATCAGATAAACCAGAAGAAGATTCAATTCTAATAGATTGTTCTTTACCAGTTGCTTTGTCTTTAGCACTAACCTTTAAAATTCCGTTAGCATCAATATCAAAAGCTACTTCAATCTGAGGAATACCTCGAGGAGCTGGTGGAATACCATCCAAAATAAATCTCCCTAGTGATTTATTACCAGTCACCATTTCTCTTTCACCTTGCAAAACATGAATATCAACTGAAGGCTGATTATCAGCAGCAGTTGAAAAAATTTGAGATTTATTTATTGGTACTGTCGAATTTCTTTCAATCAAAGAAGTCCTTACTCCGCCCATAGTTTCAATGCCTAAAGTCAACGGGGTAACATCTAACAATAAAACATCTTTCACATCTCCTCGTAAAACTCCACCTTGGATAGCAGCTCCAGCTGCCACTACTTCATCAGGATTTACTGTGGCATTCGGTTTTTTACCAAAAAATTGTTCTACTCTACTTTTAACCAAAGGCATTCGGGTTTGTCCTCCAACTAGTATCACCTCACTAATATCGCTAGCTTTTAAGCCAGCATCTTTCAAAGCTTTTTCGCAAGGCGCTAATGTTTTGTCAACTAAGTCGCTAGATAATTCTTCTAATTTAGATCTTTTTAAAGTCATGACTAGATGTTTTGGTCCATCTTCTCCTGAAGTTATAAAGGGTTGATTAATTTCAGTTTCTTGCGAAGTTGAAAGTTCAACTTTGGCTTTTTCGGCAGCTTCCTTAATTCTTTGTAATGCCAAATTATCAGTTGATAAATCCATGCCTTCTTGTTTTTTAAATTCATCTAAAATCCAATCAATAATCTTTTGGTCAAAATCATCTCCCCCTAAATAGGTATCTCCGTTAGTTGATTTAACCTCTACTGTGTCTTCCCCTACTTCCAAGATAGAAACATCAAAAGTTCCTCCTCCTAAATCATAAACAGCAATTTTTTCATCTTTTTTCTTATTAAAACCATAAGCTAACGCGGCTGCAGTTGGTTCATTGATAATTCGTAAAACTTTTAATCCAGCAATTTCACCAGCATCTTTGGTGGCTTTTCTTTGAGAATCATCAAAATAGGCAGGAACAGTAATTACCGCTTCTTCTATTTTTTCTCCTAATTTTTCTTCGGCATCAGCTTTCAACTTCTGCAAAACCATCGCGGCAATTTCAGCTGGTCGATAATCTTTATCTTTCATAACAATATTAACCTCACCATTCTTACCTTCTTTTACTGTGAAAGGTAATGTTTTTTGAGCATCTTTAACTTGTTGATCAGAAAACTTTCTACCAATTAATCGCTTAGCAGAAAAAATAGTACTCTCAGGATTAGTGACTCCTTGTCTCTTAGCTAAAAGACCAACTAGTCTTTCATTATTTTTATTAATCGCTACTACCGAAGGAGTAGTTCTATTCCCTTCTTTATTTTCTAAAATTTCAGGTTTTCCTCCTTCAACTATTGCCATAGCGGAGTTTGTTGTACCTAAATCAATTCCTAATACTTTTGACATAATTTTATTTATTAATTAATTATACTTATTAAATTTATTAAACTTTAACTAATTTTAACTATAGTAGGTCTAATTATTTTGTCCCCTATTCTGTAACCATTTTTTACAATCTCCTTAATTACACTTTTAGATTCTTCTTGAGAATCTTCTATCTCAGCAATAACTTCATGAATATTTTCATCAAATTTATCTCCAATTTTAGTTTCTATTAGACTAACCTCATTCTCCATTAAAACGTTTTCTAACTGTTTCTTAATATGCAAAATTCCTATAACCCAATTATTTTCCGCTTCCTTTTCCGGAACATGCTTGAGTGCTAAATCAAAATTGTCTATAACTGGTAATAAATCAAAAACTAAAGCCTCTAAACAATACCTTCTAAAATCTTCGTTTTCTTTAACAGCTCTTTTTTTGTAATTTTCTAAATCAGCCAAAGCTCTTTTCCATCCTAAAAATGCGCTTTTAGCCTCTAAAATTTCTTGAGCTTTTTGAATGGCGACTTTTTTTTCTTGTTCAAAACCATCTTTCTCCGAGAGCGTCTTTAGGGCTTCCTCAAAACTAAGCCATTCATATTGTTGATGCTCTTTGCTTATTTTAACTTCTCCGCTTTTGTAATAAGCCAAAAACCTTAATCCACGTTTTTCATTTTTAAATTGTTTGTTTTCCTTAGCAAATTCAGCCGTTCCTAAAATATCAGCTACTTCAATCTTCAAGCCGGTTTCTTCTTGAATTTCTCTTGTCAACGCTTCTTCTAAAGTTTCAGCTTTTTCTAAAGTTCCTCCAGGTAAATCCCATTTCCCTGGATTTAAAATTTTATTTGATCTTTTTAAAAGCAAAATCTCATTCTGACTGTTAACTATAACTGCTTTAACAGTTAAAATAGTTTTGGCAAACTTACTAATATTTTCCTTTTTTGACATATCTTTTATTTTATAATTTTTAAATAAAATTAATTACCAACAATAAGGACGTCAGATATTTTTGTCCACCTAAAGCCCTTCTCATAAATTCGATCAAACCCTTGTTTTGCTCATATCTCATTCTTTTCGGACCGATTATTGCCAGCAATCCTTTCTCGCCGTCACTTCTTTGATAGGGAGAAACAATCATTGAATAATTTTGAGCTTCTTGCAACGGATTTTCTTCTCCCACGAAAATTCGAACTTCACCGTCTTGAACATCCTTCAAAACTTTATCTAAATTTTCATCAATTGCATCTAACGCCATTACTAATTTAGATAAATCATTTTGATCAGCTAATTCTGGATCTTCCAAAAGATTGTGCATTCCAAAATCATAAAATTCATTTTTATCAACTATGCCACTAATTGCTAAACAATGAGACATCGAAGATAATAATTTAGCAGTAGTTCTTTCTAAACGAGCATTTTTAGTTTTAAGTTTTAACAGTTCTAGCTCTAATCTTTTCTGATATTCTAAATCGGCTTTTTCTCTAGTTATTAGATTATCAATAAAATACCGATAACCTTTGTCGCTAGGAATTCTTCCGGCTGAAATATGAGGTTGAGTTAAAAAGCCTAATTCCTCCAACCGTGCCATCTCCGTTCTTAACGTAGCCGAAGAAAATAATAAATCATATTTCTCTATTAATAAACCACTACTGACTGGAATGGCTGTATCAGAATATTCCTGAACAATTGTTTTTAGAATCTGATTTTGTCGTTCTGTTAACATTATTCTAATAGTTTATTAATTTCACTTAGCACTCTTCTATCTCGACTGCTAATTATATTTTAACCAGTTCTATTTTTTTGTCAAGCTTTTATTTTCACCCATTCAAAAAACCGACTTTCATCGGTTTTTATACACAATTACCCCTTTTTATTACTGGACCTTATGAATACTCAACCCCGTAAAAGAAGTTTTATTTAATATATTACTCTCTCCATTCGCGATAACTGATTCTCCAATTTTGAAAGAGGATATTTCCACAATTTCTCCCATCGAACTAGCATCAAGAGCGGGCATATAAATAGTAGTGTTCTGATCGATTAAAACTGTGGCTGTCCATTTAGTACCCTGATAATCAAAATCAACTGTAATATTGTCTGTTCCTATTTCACTAATGGCTCCTTTAGCACTAGTAATCGGTTCTTGAGTTATCTTGAGTTGATCTTCTTCCTCCAACTGACCATCTACAGGATTAACTATTTCCTCAGCATTATTAATCGAAAATTCTTTTTTAATTGCTGCCAATTTATCATCTGTTTTTGATGCATCTTTCAAATCAGTTTTTTTAATTTCTGCAGAAGGAGCTAGAACTATTGGACTTTTACTTAAATTATAAGCATAGAAAATTAACAAAATAACCAAAGCTAATAAAATTACTCCTAATAAAATTGAAATTCTTTTGTTTTTCATTTTTTATTTTAAATATTAATTCTCAGTCCAAGTTGCTGATTTTGCAACACAGTCAGCATCATCAGTTCCAACCACCTTACAAGTATACCCCACTGCGCAAACTTCTTTTTCATAATGAGAGCAAAATTGATGATTATTGTAGCAAGCAGATGAGGAGCAACCTTGTAAAGTACCATCATATTTGGCCCAAATATTACCGTTTTGACAATATTCATGATCTGGTCCAGAGGTATTACAAGTATCAGAACCACATTCTTGAGCTTTATAATCCCCGCAAGAATTATAGCTCCAAGATCCTTGACAAGTACTCACCGAACAACCAGTGTTATTCCAATAACTATAGATTCCGTAAACATCATTATTGCTGCAATAAAGAAGTGGCGAAGTGGCCGTATTGCAATAACTAGGAGTACAAGTTTTTGTTCCAACAGCTGAAATAGAGCTGCAACCATTATTTCCTATTTGAGTGAAGCTATATCCTGAACAATAAGTACTAACACTAGGAGACCAAGAAGAATCGACTTTCGTTCCGGTGCAATAATAGCAACTATTGTTATAACCGCTATTAGTGCAGTAATTGCCAGCATTAGCACAACCAGGATCAAGGGTCCCGCCAGTAGTTCCACAACCGGTCGAACAAGTTGAACCTATACAAGTACTCGAGGCACAAGAATAATCAGGTTTACATTTAGGAGGACAATTTGGCGTAGTACAGCTTCGTGATTGAGTTTCTGTATAAGATTTGCAAGTAGTGCTAGTGCACGATCTAGTGCGTGTTTGTAGGCCAAGGCACTTAGCGGGAGGCGGAGCAACATAAGGAACGTTGGTATAAGGGGCTTGAGTTGGACCAGAAGTGGGAGTAACCGAAGATATTGTTTGAGGGGGTGGGGATGGAGTGGTAGCGGCAACATAAGCTCTAGAAACCTGTTGTTCAATAGGCTTAGCTAAATTTATGGGCACCCCCATAAATGAGGCGTTAATTCCCTGAACATTTACAAAAAACAATCCAACTAAAACTAAAATTATTTTTTTCATATTTTTTTT
>Ga0075122_10000146_pt1 | contig 56905 bp, 59 predicted proteins | sample AntAceMetag02UKB_FD_69790 | JGI IMG/M metagenome (GOLD analysis project Ga0075122, IMG submission 69790) | Saline lake microbial communities from Ace Lake, Antarctica - Antarctic Ace Lake Metagenome 02UKB | ecosystem: Environmental > Aquatic > Non-marine Saline and Alkaline > Saline | place... | reverse complement strand
TCAGATATTTCAGGATTCCCATAGGCAGAAGTGTTTGCCTCATCCAAAAGAGCCATTGTTGCTACAGCTGTTTCTCCTGTTTTCATGACCAGACTTACTAACTCATCCACAGAAAGTTCCCGAGTAACGTCAGAAAGCACCTTTATAACATTCCGGTATATATCTTCCTTCTCATATCCCAAAACCGACGCGTGCTGTGCATAAGCGGCTATACCCTTTGTCCCGTAAACTGCAAGTTCTCTTAAAGATCGTACGTCTTCATTCTCTTCAGAAAGCACCCCAACTTCTTTGGCTTTTTCTTCAAATTCTTCTATACCTTTAGGATCCCAAGTTACTGCATCATGAAAACCGGATGTATCAATAGATCCTCTAAGCCGATTTCTAACCTCAAGAGCCTCTTTTATAAGCATTATTATTTTGTCATCATCAAAATTCGCATTGGTAATAGTTGAGAATAGAGCGCCTGTTACAAACCTTCCGGTTTCATTAATATCTTTATCGTCCTTTTCCGATAATATAGAGATACCTTTAAGGACATAGAGCAAAAGATCCTGAAGATTAGAAGTTGTAGGCTTCTTTCCGCAAACCCCGGATACTGTACATCCCTGATTTTTTGCACTTTCCTGACATTGATAACAAAACATGATACTTCCCCTCCTCGTTAAAATAGAACTTAAAAAACAAATAGCTTAATGATACTATTATAGTATCATTAAGCTATTTGTCAAGCTTTATTATTCCCCGTCTAACTATATAAGCAGTGACCAGTCTCCAGCTACCTAGTCACCGGTGACCTGGGGACCTGGAAACTGATGACTTGTGATTCTATGTCCCATTATCAGGGCGGGGTAACCCCGCCCCTACTACGAACTCTGAACTACCCACTATGAACTATCTCTTTACTCTTTATTCCCAAAAAGTGATGAAATAGACTTTATAGCTTCTTTTGCCGTATTGTTCTCTGCTCCGCTACTGACAGATGTTTCGCCGGCCTCTTTTTTAAAAACGTTTCCCAAAGCTTTAAGACCCTGTTCCTTGATTTGATTAGCCAAATACGGCTTAACCAGATCCATCAGAGATTCTTGGAACCCTTCAAATTTAGGGTTACTAGTAGTTCCCGTTATCTCAAACTTAAATTTAGCCGGATCTACCTGATTAAGCGCTTCGCATATAGCAGAAAGCGGTACCATCCCTATCATTGCATTTCCCCCGGATGGAGACACGTTCTGACCCCTCAAAGATAGTGAATTTTTGGAATTCAGTTCTTCATTTACTATATTCGTCGTGGAATTTATAGATATCTTTCCTTTTGAGAAAGAAACCGGTAGTGAATCTTTATAGATAAAACCGGTAGCTGCCAGATCTATATCTTTTGCAGAAATTGTACAATTTATGTACTGTTTATCATTTTTCAAAGATTGAGAATAATTAAGATCAAAACTACCTGCATTTTCACCATTACTTTCCAAGCGTCCCGAAACTTTCATAACATCAAATCTAGCGCCTCTCGTTGGATCCACGCCCAGATTTTTTATAACTACCGAAGCTCTATCCAGCACTATTCCTTCACCCGAAGAAGGCGCGAGATCTATTCGTGAATTCTTTATTACCAAATCTTTTATTTGAAAAACATACTCATCACTTAAAGTCTTAAAGAAAACGCGTCTACCTTTAGGCAGCGCCTCTACATCCTTCTTTATTTTATTCGCGCTTACTTGAGCTTCCTTATCTTCTGCTACGGCTTCTTTAGATGTCTTACTCTTAATCATGGAATAAATTTTCGAAAACCAGTCTTTTTTACTTCTAAGATCGCCTCTTGAAGATTTTTTCTTTTCATCTGTCTGTGCTAGTTTCTGAACATTAAAACTTCCGTCTGGCTCCGTTTTAACATCTATTTCGGCACCGGATATGCTTAATCTTGAAACAACAATCTGTTTTGCCAAAAGCCTGAGCAGACTGACTCTGATAGACGCTTTTTTAACACGTGCCATACTCTCGCTAGTACTGTCCGGATCGAATACTTTTAGATTCGACATTGATGCAGATAAAGTTAATGGCCATACATTAACTTTTCCGATATCGATCTTTGCTGCTGAATGTTTATTAACATTTTCAACAATAATTTTGCCTAGTATAGGTGAAAGAACCATTCCAAAAGCTACCTGAAAAATAACTAACACGCCTATAAATATCCCGGCTCCTTTGACATTAAGTATTTTCATATTAACCATTGCTCCTCAGTTTTCCAATAAGACCAACCAGTTTACTTACTAGTGGTATTTTCATAAACCATTTAACTATTTTTGAGTTCTTAATTTTGTCAAAATATTTGGTCCGCAGAACTACTATTCCTTTTTTTGCGCCCAAATAAACCGGGTAAATTAGTGCGCATGATATAAGTAGCCCTCCGCTTACAAGGGTGTTATTAAGATCAAGAAGTGCAAGTACCGGAAAATGTGTTATTATTCTCCATACCGGCGTTAAAAAATCCATATTTATTAGAACAATTCCTCCTACTGTATCTGCTAGGCTGCTAACACCTAAAACATATAAGAGTTTAAACAAGGGGAGTACCAACATAGCTGCAAGCCTATTGATTTTAAAAACGAATAGGAATATAAGCGCAAGGATGGCTAAAGGACCGTTCAGGGGAAGAAATCCTATGATCATCCCCATACATACTCCTGCTGCTACTTCACTTTCAGAAACATTCGAGCTGAAAAGTTTCACTATCTTTACGGGTAAGTTTAAAAAAGGTATCATACGCTTGGTTCCTCCTTCTTTTTTGTCAAAAATCTAAACACTTTCTTTAGAAATCCAAACATGGTTCTTAAAAACCATATCGAGAATACAATAAAAGATATAACCAGCACTCCGGCTATGACAGGATGTGTCGCAATAAGCCAAAGCGCAACTACTACAAGAGTATCTTCCGAAAGACTCGCCAAGGAATTTGTAAAAGGTTCCGGTGAAGTGTTAATGGCAACACGTGTTGTAGCCTTGGTAAGATGAGAATCCAAAGCAACGGTTCCTCCTAGAAGCGCTAAAGAAAGTGCACGGCTTCACCTGATCCTTGCGGTGCCTGCATATACCATAAAAGCAGCACCGACAGGCCTTATAAAGGTATGCACCGTATCCCGGGCAGAATCAACATATGGTATTTTATCCGCGAAAAATTCTATCAGAAACAGCAAAACGGCTACGGTTATCACCAAAGGATGTGACAAAACATCGAGTTTTCCGGGAAGATCTATAAGTCCGGCTTTACCGGCTATTCCAAGACCTGCCACCGTAAGATAAAGATTTATCCCCGAAGCCCATGAACCTCCGAGAAGCAGACCCAAAGCATTCACTTAATACCCCCATTCCCCACATTATACTACCAGCTCGCGTTCTTGCAACCCCAATAATCATACCGTAGCCCATAGACTATCACTAGTGTCCCGTTGTTTTTTTAGTTTTTTTTGTAATTCACGTAATTATAACAAGATGGAACAAAAATGTCTGTAATCGATTTGAAATCAATTCTATACTATGACCATTCCAACATCAACATAAAAGGAGTGGTCAATGAATTCCGGCAAAATGATCTTTTCTCAAATCATGGATTTTATGCCCATGAACGAGTTTCGCAAATGTGTCGATCGATACAACGGAAATTACAAAGTACGAAAATTCTCTTGTCTCGACCAATTTCTATGCATGGCATTCGCCCAACTGACTTTTCGCGAAAGCCTACGCGATATCGAAGTATGTCTTCGTTCTATGAGCAACAAAACGTATCACATGGGTATTCGCTCAAGAATATCCCGCAATACTTTGGCTCGTGCAAACGAAACACGAAATTATCAAATATACTCGGACTTTGCTCAAGTGTTAATTCGTACTGCTCAAAAATTATATATCAACGAACCCTTTGGCGTAGACCTAAAACAAACAGTCTATGCTTTAGACGCAACAACTATAAATCTATGTCTCGCTTTGTTCCCCTGGTCACATTTTCGACTAAAACAAGGTGCCATCAAACTGCATACTTTATTAAATCTTCAAGGCAACATCCCTTCATTCATAAGGGTTACAGCTGCCAAAGTTCCAGATGCTACAGTCTTGGGCGAGATACAACCAGAAGCCGGCTCCTTTTATATTTTAGATCGAGGATATATCGATTTTTCACGACTCTATACATTGCATCAAGCTTTATCATTCTTTGTTGTAAGAAGCAAATCACGTATCGTATATCGAAGAATTCGTTCTCACCCTATCGACAAATCAACTGGACTAAGATCGGATCAAACAGTTCATATCGGTTCACTTCGGGGTGTCGCAAATCACTATCCAGAAAAAATACGCCGAATCCGATTCTACGATTCCACAAACAACAATTACTTAACCTTTTTAACAAACAATTTTACTCTACCAGCTTTAACCATATCAGAACTATACAAAAGTCGGTGGCAGATAGAATTGTTTTTCAAATGGATAAAACAACATCTACGTATAAAAGCATTCTATGGTACATCCGAGAATGCGGTAAAAACACAAATATGGATAGCAATCTCGGTTTATGTTTTAATAGCAATAATTAAGAAAGAACTAAAAATGGAGCAAAGTCTCTATACAATTTTACAGTTTTTAAGTGTTACCCTTTTTGAGAAAACCCTTATTTTACAGGCCTTTGAGAACGTTGAGCCCCAAAAAATAATAGGTGATTCTCATAACCAGTTATTAATGTTCGACTTATAACGGGACACTAGTGATAGACTATAGACCATTGACTATGGACTTTTTACATTTACACATTTAACATTACACAAACTTGCACCTTCTAACTTCTCGCATCGGTCATTCTCTGACTATAGTCAATGGTCTATGGTCAATAGTCCAATAATGTCCCTCGTCTTTCTTCTTTCTGACCTCTAACCTCTAACTTCTACCCTCTGATCGTCAAAACGGGGACGTTTTGCCCACCTCGGACATTACCTGCCTGCCGTCAGGCAGGCGTCCTCGGAGCCTTCCCCGCAAGATATCCTGTTGAGAATGCTGCCTGTAAATTAAATCCTCCGCTTGCGCCATCAACATCAATGGTTTCTCCCGCAAAATATAACCCTCTTATCTTTTTTGACTCCATTGTCTTGGGATTAATATCTTTGATAGACACCCCGCCGCGTGTAATTTGAGCTTTATCAAAAGACCCCGCTTCTAGAACGAAGAACCTTAAACCTTTGAGATTCCCTACTAGCATCTTTCTTTCGGGACCTGTAACCTGATTAGCTTTTTTATCCGGACTTATCCCGGTAAGTCTAATTATAAAATCGGTCAACCTTTCCGGAATTATCCCCTTGAGAACATTTTTTATATTCTTGCCAGGTGAACCCGCTATCGTATCCGATAACACCTTTTCCAGGTCTCTAGGGGATCTATCAGGAAACACATCTATTTCTACAGAGACTTTCTTTCCTAGAGCTATCCAATCGATCGCCTTATATGAGGAAGACAGTGCCGCCGGACCTGTAATCCCATTTTTAGTGAACATTAAACTGCCTTGTTCGGATATATATTTTGATCCACCGGACCTATAAATAAGCTGCGCTCCATCCAAAGATAATCCTTCCAGGCCTTGAAACAATGTACCTTCTAATCTAAGGGATACAAGACCGGGCCTTACAGCTACAATTTTATGTCCTAAGGTTTCAGCAATTTTCATTCCGTCACCCGTAGATCCCGTCCCTTTGTAAGAAAGTCCTCCTGTAGCAAGAACTGTTTTCTTCCCCGCTATCTTATTCCCATCTGAAAGAATAACTCCGCAAACAAGATCCCCTTCCAAAATAACATCTTTGACAGATCTTTCATAGAGTATCTCAAGATTAAGCTTCTCTATCTCTTTTTTTAGAATATCAAGAACCGTTGATGCTTTATCCGTAACCGGAAAAACTTTCCCGTCTTCCTCGACCTTTGTTTTCATCCCTCTTTCATAAAAGAACCTTAAAAGGTCTTTATTGTTAAAAACTTTAAACGCGTCTCTCAAAAAATTGCCCGTATCGAAAAAGTGCTTGATCAATTGATCCGGCTCACAAGCATTCGTCAAATTACATCTTCCGCCGCCTGTTAAAAGAAGTTTCCTTCCAAGTTCAGGATTTTTTTCTATAAGTATTACTTCACTACCTGATAAAACAGCACTAATTCCTGCCATCATTCCTGCGGGCCCTCCACCGACTATTATCACCATTTATTGTTCATCTCTCCGTTTCCAAAGGATAAGTATAAGAGGTACAGCAAAGTAAAGGCTGACACCCATACGAGGTTGAAAAAAAGATACCAACCCTGCCAGCAAAGAGACTACGGGTATAAGCATATTTCTCTTACCATAGAATTTTACCGTTTCAACATCCATGTTTTCATTCACAAACCTATGTTTATGCGAAACATATATCCAATGCCCAAAAAATGTAAGTCCTGCTAAAAGAAGATTGCATTCAAAAAGTATCGCCGCAGGTCTTACGTTCCCATAATCTCCGAGTATTACCGAGGAAAACGGGATCAAGGCTATAAACATAAGTGCAATTATGTTTATGAAGATCGCTATCGCATCGACTTTTTTTATAAAATGGAACTGACGATGGTGCAGGTACCAGAAAGTACCCAAAATAATAAAACTTTCCATATAATGCAAAAGATCAGGAAGATAGGTCTTCATCATATCCATAAGATCTTTTTCTTTGATCCCGGGAACAGGCTGCTGAAATAACGTTTCAAAACTCAATATTAATATTGTCATCGCTATAGCGAAAATTCCGTCACTTAAAGCTTCTATCCTGCCTGTCTTAAACCCCATATCTCTATCCATATAAGTATCTCCTTGGCATTCAATCTCGTGACTCGTAATCCGTGATTCGTTGTTCGCGCTTCGTAAACCGTGAACAGTAAACAGTACTAGTAGCTGGGGTTTAAACCCCAGCTACTAGTACCCTCTAACCTCTATCTTCTATCCTCTTTCTCCTACATCTCTCCCCTGGATAATCCTTGAGCAAGGATATTCTGGATAAGATTATTATAATTCGTTCCCGCTCGCTGGACTGATTCGCCGAATTCATCCTCTTTATCAAGGCAGGGATTGGCATTAGCTTCGAGTATGAATATATCCCCTGCGGGACTAAGCCGCAGATCAAACCTTCCATATCCATCAATACGCAAAGCCCTATAAGCTCTTTTACAAACACTTACTATCTTCTCCTGTATGCCTTCCGGGAGACGTCCGGCAAACTCGTTCTTTATTCCCCATTTCTTCCTGTATTTGTTATCCCATTTAGCCTTGTATGTAGCCAACTTAGGTTCGTCATCCGACACCTGAAGAAATTTCATCTCTCTTATCGAAAATGTCTGCAAACGTTCACGTCCCATCACACTCATATATAATTCTCTTCCATTTATATACTCTTCCGCCATAGCATCCATATTAAATTTTTCGTGGATAAACTCCACTCTCTCCTCAAGATCTTTTTCATTATCAACAAACGACGCTTGAGATATCCCGGTAGATGCCTCCTCTTGAACAGGCTTAACAATAATAGGAAAATTCAATCTTTTAGGACGGCGGATCTTCTTCCCTTTTCTGAAAATTGTAAAACCGGGTATCTTGATCCTGTGGTATTTTAATATTTTTTTCGTAATAACCTTATTATTGCAGATCATAAGCCCTGCGGGACCGCATCCGGTATAGGGGATATTTAAAAGTTCAAGAAATGCCGGTATGTTTTTGTCAAGATGCGCTTTCCCCCGAAATATCTCCGTAAGGTTGAAGACAATATCCGGTTTATTTTCGTTGATTTTAGACATAACCAATCCTATGTCGTCATAGATCCCGAGAGTACTTACTTCATGCCCTAGTTCCTCCAGTGCCTTGCATACGGAAGCCTCAGTATTCCAGCCTTCCGTCTTGAACGCTTCGCTGAAATCCTGATCTTCAGGCGGAGTGCCCGCTGAATCAAAGAGAACCAAAACTTTTAATTTCTTCATTTCTTACCCCTATATTTACCGGTATAGATGTAATTCATTATCTGCGTCGTAACATAAGTCGTCACTTTAAGAATATCCCCGGTCTTGTCTTTGCCGGTTTTTAATCCTAGATGCCGGCATCTGTCGATAACATCTTTTAGCAGCCTATTTATAATAAACTTCTTCTCGCCCGTCCATAAAGCAACTTCATCAAGCATATCTTTCCTGTGATGCTTGATAAGCTTAAATGCCTTTTCTCCTTTACCGTCTTCTTCTTTATCCGTAAATATTTTCATTAAATGCATATCATGAAAATCAGGATAACTCTCCTCATACAATTTCTTTTTACGTTTATAATGTGTTTTTAAAGTTGTCTTGAGCTTTGAAGCCTGCCAGAACTTTTCTCCTTTAGCTACTTTGGGCTTCTTGTCCGAGATCTCTTTCATTAATTTATCTACATACTTAAGTTTTGCTAAAGCTTTCCATCCCTTATATTTCTTTTCCCAATCCGATTCGGGGTCCAGCCACACAGCGAACGTTTCGGCAAAATCCTCATCCGGATGATATTGTGCATACCAGTCCTCCAAATGCCTGACAAAACTTTTACTATACGGTCTGTATTTATACCGGTCTCCATATTCCGCGGAAAACTCTCCAAAGATCTCACGCCATTTTTTTCGCCCGTGAAGACGATACGCATAGTTTATTGCATGTCCCGCCTCGTGACGCAAAAGCTGCATACAACTTTTTTTATCTCCTCCTTCGATCTCAAGCATCATTGTCTGTTCAAGTTTCCTAAGACGCGGATGTGTCAAAAAGAATGCTATGCCAATAACCGGCTCACCGTCAGGGCATAGCCACTCATCGGCTACATAACATGGAGGGTGTATTGTTATACCTTTTTCGTCAAGTTCCTTATAAAGCTGCGCAACACAATTCTCGAGCCAGGTATCTTTTATTCCAAGACCAAGATCACACATCCTGACCGACAGCAACTCTTCGTCACTCATATTATCAATATTGATATGTTTACGTTTTTCCCCCGACATCTACCGACCTTTATCCTTTATCCTTAATCCTTTATTCTTTAGACACTTTTATTATATCTTCTACTGCATCCACCCACACCCTATCATCGTGACGTGCGTCTCTAAAACACCAGTATTCGGCGCCCCATAAAAATATAACCTTGAACCCCAACTCATAAAATTCTTTAATATCCTTTTCCAACATTAACGGCTTGCTTGTAACAGGTCTTTTCTTGTCCTTATAAACAAGGTGTCCCGGTTCCCATGGTTCAGCCTGAAATTCTACGATCCACGCGTCTTTCCCGGCTTCTTTCACGCGTTCAATAAGTTTAGAAAAGTATTTCCTGCGCGACGTTCCTTTAGACCTAAAATAAAGTTTTAATCCCCAGAGATCATGCCCTACTATAGGATAAACGTTAAGTCCCAGAATATCACACAGCTTAAGGTTCTCTTTTATAGGATCATGTCTCACCGAAAGATCTGCCAAAAAACGCAATAAACCGTTAGGATATGTAGCCGCAGTTAAAATGATCTTTCTTTTTCCGGCATCAATTTTCCTTACAAGATCAACTTCTTTTTCAAGGAAATCCCGGCCTATATACCAATATTCCCCTCCAAAACGGTTAAGCGCTTCGTTCTCAACCTGCCAATAATGTATTATCTTTCGGTCGTTATACCTTTTAACGGTTTTCTCAATAAATTTAAGCGTCCGTTCCCGAAGATACTCTTGCTTGGATGCATCAGAATTCCCGCTAAGCGAGATATTATCCTTTATCCAATCGGGAATAAAATATTCGGGCCAACGAGGAGCTTTCATGCCTACGGTAAGTACGATAGGTATATTTTTTCTTGCAGCTTCGTCTATTTGCCAATCAAGCTCAGTAAAATCATATACATCTTTTTCCTTCTCTATATCACTCCAATAAGCCCCCACTCGTATAATACTAAACCCCATATCCAGCACTGAAAGATATGTTTCCCGGGGATCCATCTCAAGATACTCGCTTTGCCGCGAACTGTAAGTTGTCCCTATACTCAAAGAATTTTCAGAAAAAACGCAGGGACTCTGCAACAAAAGAATTAGCAGCGTTATACATGTTACTCTTAAATATACGTTTTTCTTTATGGAGAGATTATTGTTCATTTTTTTCGTGGCTTAGCTGACACAGATACGCAGGCTAACCACGGAACCTGCAAGTGTATCAGAGAAGAATAACACGGTTACTTTCCGGAAGTCTTATTGTTCATTTTTTTCTTTTTTATCAACGCGGCCTTTGTCCGTGACCCAGAACGTCATATACTTACCCATCATAAGCCTGGTCTGAGCGTCCAATGCGGGTAGGGCGCTTAAGAACACTATCGTGAACGGCACTAATAACCATTCAAACGCGTAACCTATTCTTTTCAGCACGGAATGCTTTTCTTTCTTGGGAGGCAGAAGACACAAGCTCAGCACTATACTGGCCGCCATGGATAATGACGCAAGATGAAATATCATTCCCGATATTCTCGGCGCGGTGTAATAAAGAACGGAGTGAGAGAACTCTCTGCCCGCGAACACCGCCGGGAGCCATCCTATAAAGGTCAGCAGGAACGCCCATGTAGTCCACGCGATATGCCCTTCAAACAATTTAAACGTATATCTGAACTTGTCGTATAATCCTATTTTCCTGCTCTTGATAAACGCTCTCATAACTATCGGGAAATTCTCAACACCCCAGGCCCATCGTCTTCTCTGTTTATAAACATTAACTACTGTCTGCCACCATGTGTCCGCAACCACAGCATCCATTGAAAGCGTTATATACATCGGCACTACCCGATAATCACCGTTATAATGTACGAAAGCTTTCCAGAATATAGCAGAATCATCTGATATCATATCTACCGGCCAGTATCCTACCTCTACCAAAGCTTTAAAGCTCATACTGTGACTCGAGAACGTAACAAGCTTCTCCGAATTAGTGGACTCTATCAGCTGAAAGAAAGATGATCCCGTCTCAAGCACCCTGGTTATACCCGGGGCGTCCCATATATTGTTGTTATAAACCGGTATCGGCTGAAAACTCGCGCGTTCTCTATCGGGACAACTGAGGAAATAATAAGTGAGGCCCGCGAAATAATCACGGGTAACCACTGTATCCGCATCGAAACACGACGCGACCACATTCTTGAAAGGTATATTCTTCTCTTTAAGGTATTCAGCCGCTCTTGCCGCCGCAAATGAAGTATTTGCTCCTTTGACTCTGGCTTCTCCGGGTACACTGTCGGGATGCACGGCAACGATAAGATTCAGAAATTTTCCTTTATACTTATCGGCTATTTCCATGACCCCTTCTGAAACATCTTTGCCGGCCCTTTCTTCAAGAGCCAGGATCACAATTATCCTCTCAGTCGGGAAAGAGCCCTCGGCAATACTTTTTATTCCCGGTTCTACTATATCACGCGTCTCCTTGGCTACCGGGATGATAACCGCATGGTATACATCGTTCGAGGAAGGATGTTTTTGTAAAGATCTTTTGAGAACCTCGATATCCTTTATATGCTCGGATAAGGATAACCTATCTTCTTTTCCTGTGCCGGATTGGTCCTTTTTGATCTCTCCAAGATATTCATCAATATTATCGATACCCCTGACTCTCTCCATCCAATCGGTCTTTTTTTCCGAAGAAAGTCTAAAATAAGATAAAATCAGAAATAGTGTCATATACAAAAGACGCAGGAGCCAGTAGAGATCGAATGCGATCACAATAACAGCGGCCGCTAACGGTTTTAAAAAAGACAATCCCGCCATACCCAGGATAATGCTCCAGCTTACCGCCCCCGGCAAGATCTCAAAGATCCGCTGCTGGGTTCTTTCCTTTGGGTTAAGTCCGCTGGCCGAAAAATTAAAATCCATCTTGCTCCTTGATCGTGACTCGTGAACCGTGACTCGTGAACCGTGATTCGTGACTCGTGGCTCGTGAACCGTGGCTCGTAACTCGTGAACCGTGATTCGTGACTCGTGAACCGTGACTCGTGACTCGTGAACCGTGATTCGTGACTCGTGGCTCGTGAACCGTGATTCGTGACTCGTGGCTCGTGAACCGTGATTCGTAATGGTAGCTGGGGTTTAAACCCCAGTTACTTCTATCGACCATCCGCTTTGACAATAGTCAATGGTCAATTGTCAATAGTCTAATAACGTCCCTCATCCTTCGTCTTTCTTCCTTCTGATCTCTCGCTTCTAACTTCTAATAACCTCTGACCTCTGATCTTCAAGTATAGTCATATGAATAAGGCTTTCTTTTGGAACTATCTCCGCTTCCGAGAGTCCGCCTCCGCTTGCCTGGACAAAATAGACCTTCCCGGTATCTTCCGAGTAATACACATAACTTTTCTCTTTCAGCGTAAAGACTTTACTGACCCCTCCGTCATCGTCCCCGTCTACAGGCATAATGAAGAGCGTTTTTCCGTCAAGGAACAATACATGCGAATCATCGTATATCAGGAAACACTGTTCAATGTTCCTACCTTTAGTATACACCCAGTTAACCGAGGGCTCTTGTTCTAACTCGACCGATCCTATTCTCTCTTCATCGAGATCCAAGATACCGATTCTATCCTTTTTCCATATCAAGACCTTTTTGTTATCCGAATACATCTCTATTCCCAGAACTCCTTCATCCGCGAAACGATAAGGCAATTTATTGACCAAAAGTTCTCCGCCCGCGCCGATGAACAGGATAAGGTCCTTTTCCGGGATCTTGATATTATAATGTTCCTCCCCGCTGAAGATAGATGAGACGTTGTCTATCTTTTTAACTATTATCTCTTCTCCGGGTTTGTCAAAACCCATTTTCGTAAAAGTATCATCCGTTCCTAGAACATATATCTCTTCCTTGTATATCCCGTATCCTTTCACATTCTCTATATATCTGGGATATTCCGATCCCGCCTTAATATCAAGACGGTTCAGATATCTATCCTGCAATGAAAAAATATAGTCAGGATGTCCCGGGGTCCACTTAACATCCGAAGGCCTTACAGGAAAAAACCTAGTTACATCTTTAACCGTGTTCTCCCCTTCCTTTATATGGAACCAAAAATATGTTTCTCCTCTTTCCGCTGCGGCATGCACCAAAATAGAAGGGTCTCCATCTGAGGTAAAAGAAGACAGATACTTATGTTCTTTGAGGCTGGATGCCGCCTCAAGAAGAGGCCAGCTCTTCTCTTTGACGCGGTCATATACCATATGATCGCCAAGTTTATCACTTTCGGATAGAATAAGAAGGTTCGTCCCCGGCAAAACTATCATTTCCGAGAACTTCCCATGAACGCTTATATTTTTTTCCCACGATTCAGGAAGAAGCAAGATACTCTCAAATACCGCGGCTTTTTCTTCTTTGACCGATACCGTGCGCTCCCAATCGCGATATCCTTTAAGCTTTATCTTTATGTCATAATCACCCGGCAGGAGTTCCCGGAGAATGGCGGGAGTCTTTTTAGAATATTTTCTTCCGCTCATATAGACATTGGCTTCGTCTGGCGCGGTAGATAAGGATATGAGTCCGGTTTTAACTACACCTCCGACGGTTCCAGGGGTATATAAGTATCCAAATGCGTATAAGATAAGTGCGGGACACAGTATGATATATACTGCGGTAAAAATATAAAAAATTATTTTTCTAAAAAATAACATATTAAGAATATCCTTTTGTCGGATCTATTCTGCTAAAGATTCCACCTTCTTGGAAATATCACACTACCTGTCCTGGCTGAAGTATATCCTTCACCGGATCCATCAGAACCGTAATAGGAAATAGTCTCTCCGACATCCGTCGGCATAGGTTCATACTCTTCCGACGGATCCGGGTCACCATCACCAACATAAACTTTATTTACAAGGTCACCTGACACATTATACTCTTTATACTCCATAAGCGTACCACCACTTCCATAATACCCTTCGGCAACCATATTCCCTCCGGAATATTGCCATTTCATAGCCGCCCAGCCGTCAGCAGTTTCACTAAGTCCGCCTTGTCCGTCATAATTAGCTACGGCTATCTTCTTCCCATTATCATTATATCTAACAGCCCTTTCTAGAGACCCGTCCTTGCGATAATCTTTCACCCTTACAGGCGAACCCATATCACCATATTCAGTTACAACACGCACTTTCCCGTTATCCCAATACTCATTTTTTATTTCACCGGCATTTACATCACCTGTTAAAGCAAAACATATTAAAGACATTATAATTAATACTATTATAAGAAGGACTTTTTTCTTCATATTTCTCCTTTCAAGAAAAGTTAACTTTTGACGTACCATTATACGGTATTATTGCAGGCCTTGGCAAGAAGGATAGGCGCCGAGGACGTAATGTCCGAGGCTCCTTTTTTGTGTTTAAACCGTGCTACGCTTCTTGATAAGCTTGCAGGTTCCGTGGTTAGCCCTTTTGTTAGTGGTCGGCTAAGCCACGAAAGGTGTCCCTCTGCCCAAGTCCTAACATAGTGAACCGGGTTAGTCACTTTGCCTGAGGCAAAGGCTTAACCCGGTTCAAGAATACGTATCATTTATAATTTCTTTTGGAATACAAAACCCGTCTTTTCATAACCCATTTTATCCTCATAGAACCTATGCGCGCCTTCCCGTTCAAACTTAGAGGCAAGAGAGACGATCCCGCATCCCTCTTTTCGCGCCATATCTTCTATGTATTTCAACATCTTTTCCCCGTAACTTTTTGATCTGTATTTTTCAGCGGTAACCAAGTCATAAACCCAGATATGTCTTCCATGATAGAGGTTCATGGAAACTTCTATTCCGGCAACGGTAACCATCTCCCCCTTATATTTAAGCGCAAGAAGACGATACCCCCGGGCTAGCATCTCATCCGCAACATCAAGATATTCGCTTTCAGAGAGATGAGTCCTTAACTCTTTAACAACAGAAAACGACTCTTTTATCTCTTCCGGTGTATATAGTTCACATATTTCACAATTCACGATTCTCCTCCTATCTAATTACGATTTAATAAACTTTATGATAATAGAAAACCTTACAGGATTACAACCAAGTTCCTCCGGAAGCGGTGGGAAAGGTTGTACCCGTTTTATACTTTTTGCAACCCTCCGCTCCAATGTGGGTAAACCATCAGAAACCATATTACTAATTTCGCTGAGCCTGCCACTGGCCTCCAGTGTAAATGTAGCTGTTACGGTTCCTCTTACATTTTTTCTCCCACTAGAATGTATCTCAGCACGGATCTTTTCCCTGATGAGGTTGTAGTATTCCAGGAAGGCGATCTTCTTGTTTATATTTTTATCGTACGGGACAACAGACGTCTCATGTATCTCCGTGAAAACCGATTCCTCCGGCAATATCTTCTCAGCAACCTCACTTTTAGAATATGTCTCTTCTTCCGCGAGACGAGGATCTTCGATTATGACATAATTGAGCTCAACAAAGGGTTCAGCCTTTATCTCTTTATCTTCATGCTCTTTCGGGAAGAAGTGCATCGGTGCGACAACCGCGCAATGCGCGAACAAAGAAAGCCCAAGAGCTATTTTAAATATAGGATCACCAAACATTTTTATTTTTTCTCATATCTGTGATTATCAAAATTTCACTTCCGCTCCAAATGTGAATACCCTACCTGGAGCAGGATTAAAATATCTTACACCGCTTGATGTTTTATATCCATAAGAGTTGTATTTTTCATCAAACAAATTCTCAACTGTTAAAAAAATCGACCAGCGATCCCATTTATAACTAACCTTTGCATCTGCCACGGTATAGGCAGGGATCTTGTCATCATTGGTCGAATCTAAATAAACGCTTCCAACCCTGGTTAAAACCAGGTTCAGATCCAACCCAAAATCTGTTTCAAGATCAAAGCCAAGACTGCCTTTATGCACAGGAATATTAGTCAAATAATTATTTTTATACTCTCCGCTTTCGTTCTTCGCTTCCGTATAAGTATAATTCGCAAAACTGCTGAAACCCTTAAAAAGCTTTAGCCATAATCCGGTTTCTATCCCGTTATGTGATGTTTTCCCGTAATTTTCGTATATGCGTACGTCGGAATTGTACCAGATCTCATTGTCGAGATCCATCCAATATATGCTGAAGTTACCCTTCAAATAATCATTAAACCTATGCCTTATCCCCGCTTCATAGTTTTCTGCTTCTTCCGGATCTAGATCAGGATTTGACACGCTTCCATAGGTAAACATCTGCCCCATTGAAGGGGTCCTGAAAGCCTTCGCATAACTTCCATAAATATTCGAATCTTCTTGATAAGTATATACCACCCCGTATTTCGGGGTTATTTTTGACATTTTCTTTTTCTCTGAATTAGAACTGTTTCTATGGTCGGTAAAATCGAATTCCACCATATCATACCGCGCGCCCGTTATTATTTTAAGAGCCTCCATAAGGGCGATCTCGCCATGTACATAGGGCCCTGTCGTATCTTTTGTGACACCATAATCCGAACGAATGGTGCTCCTTTGCTGATACGGAGCATTGTATTCTTTATAGTTAAAACTATTCCTTTCCAGGTCAACTCCCGTCACAAATGAATGTTCTTTTCCGAATATCTCCGGAGTTACGTTTAAACGTAACGGCAGCCCATAAGCATTTTCTTCTCCAAGCTGCTCTCTCGTAGACGCACCAGTGGAACTTCTGGTATAAAAGGACTCATTATCTCCATACCTGTAATAAAATGTTCCCACCACCTCTACTATTTCGGTGATCTCCTTGTCATAGTCCACACTTATATCTATTTTTCCAGTTTCATTCTTATCGTTTTCAGACCCCGGCCTTGCTTGTCGTCTATCATCATGGGTCTGTGCTTCCGTTAACGCCCATGGATAAGCACCATTCTCTTTTTCCCGATAGTTCGCCGCTAATTTGAGTGCTTGGGTCTCATCAAAATAAAAATCCAACTTGCCGTTTACGTGGATACCTTCATAATCGCAATATTTCCGAAACCCGTCTGTCGACTTTGCGATCACACCTAAATAGTAACCTATTTTTTGAACGATCCCCGAAGTAAACACCCTGTAATTTTGAGTATTATAATTTCCATAGGAAACGGTTGCTGTAGTCTCCGGAACATCACTTGGATCTTTTGTGATAATATTGATAACCCCTGACATCGCATTATCACCGTAAAGAGCAGAAGCAGGCCCCCTTACCACTTCTATTCGTTTAACATTATCCAGCGGTAACAGATCCCAATCTACTAGCTTATCCTTACCCTTATTTTGCGGAATACCGTCCAAGAGCACCAGGTGATGCGTTGACATCCCTCCCCAAAAACCGCGCATATTTACCCTGCCCGAAGTACCTACTCCGGAAGAATCGTATGTATAGATCCCTTCCATGTCCTTTAACAGATCCGTCACACTTCTCGCCCCGGATGCTTCTATCTCTTTTTCTGAAATGACAGTCACATTCGAAGAAACCTCTGATAATTTTCTTTCCATTTTCGCGGCAGTGATCGTTATCGGCTCCAAAATAACAACTTTGGCTTTGTCATTTTGCTTTTCTTCGGCCCGAAGGTTTCCGGTCATTATCAAAATCAACGTTCCTGTTAAAATTAGAATTTTCTTTCCCATCTTTATCCTTCCTCGAGGTTCTTTCCCCGAGGGCAATAGACCGGGCTCCTCCACACTATGCAGAGATTACCGTTGCGGGACAGCGGAAGGGATCTAACCTTCACTTCCTTTGCTTATCGGGTAAATTAAATCAATACTCAATTCCCTTGCGCCCTTCTGTTCCGAGTGCATAAGGGTGTTTTACATTCTTGATCTCACTTACCAGATCCGCCTTTTCAATTATTTTTTTCGTAGCAGAACGGCCGGTTAAGATCAACTCCATATTTTCCGGTTTAGAATCCAATGTCTCCAGGACCTCTTCTTCTTTCACGAACTCGTCACATAAAGAAATATTTATCTCATCCAGGATAAGGACGTCATATTTCTTCTCCCTGAAGATTTTCATGATAAATTCCAATCCCTCAAGGCACTCCCGGCGAACTTCTCCCGGGTTTATTTCTTTATGAAATCGCGGATGTTTTTTGGCAAAACTAAAGATATCGATCCCCAGCTCCTCGAGCGCGGCCTGTTCCCCGGGGCCTCGCTTGTCGGTATCTTTATGGAAAGATATAAAACACACCTTTAATCCACGCGCCCGAGCCCTCACCGCCAAACCAACAGCGGCAGTTGTTTTACCCTTACCATCTCCGGTATAAACCTGTATAAGCCCCTTTGTTCTCATTTTGATCCCCTTTTCTGGCGTTCTTCCTCCGAAACCAGCAAGACATACGGTTTGGAAGAAACAGGATTTTTTTCCACGACAACAACTGTTTTATAAACTTCTTCTATAATATTGTAAGTCAATACCTCTTGGGGAGATCCGGTTTTATGAACTTTTCCGTCATCAAGAAGCAACAATCGGTCACAATAACTTGCTGCTAAATTTAAATCGTGTAAAACTACAATTATGGTTAGATCCTTTTTTTTATTCAATCTCTTGAGCAGGTCTAAAATTCGGATCTGGTGAGCGATATCTAGATGAGACGTCGGTTCATCCAACAGTAAGAGACGCGGTTGTTGGGCAAAACCCTGAGCTAAGATCACTCTTTGTATCTCTCCCCCCGATAACTCCGTTATTTTTCGCCCGCAAAATGAAGAAGTGTCCGTCAAATGTAAAACTTCCTCCAATATCTCATGATCCTTCTCCTTCAAGGCTCCAAACCTACCCGTATGAGGGAATCGTCCCATTAAAATGAATTCTTCAACCGAAAAAGCAAAAGGTATCTCCAGAACCTGGGGTATGACCGCTACTTCACGCGCAAGATCACGGGGTCGGATCCCGGAAACATCCTTCCCTTTATAAAACACATTGCCGTTCCACGAACTTAACACACCGCTTATAGCGCGAAAAAGAGTGGTTTTTCCCGCCCCATTTGGACCGATTATCCCTAAAAAACCCCCTTCTTCCACTGAAAAAGAGATCTCCTTAATAATTTCACGCCCATCATACCCACATGTCAGATCTTTAACTTTCAATATATCCATCAAAAAATTTTCCACCGCTTAGACTTCATTAAAAAACTTAAGAAAAATATCCCGCCGAATATCCCCGTTATTACGCCTACCGGTAATTCCAAGGGCCTAATAATGGTCCGAGCCAAAGTATCGCAAAGAATGAGAAAGATCGCACCGGCAATGCATGAGGCCGGCAAAAGCACCCTGTGATCGACCCCGACGATCCTTCGCATGAAATGAGGGATCACTAATCCTACAAAACCGATCATCCCGGAACAGGCGACACACGCGCCTGTAATGCAAGAAGCCGTAATAAAAAGTATTTTTTTAACCTGTTCTGAATTAACTCCTAGATGCAGCGCTTTTTCTTCCCCTAAAGTAAGAATATTAAGATCACGGGAGAACACTAATAGCAAACCCAGGGACGGGAGAATAAATACGGGGATGATCTTTATCAAAAGATTTTGCGCGGACGAAAGATCTCCCATTAACCATAAAATCACCCCATGCACATCTTCCGCCCTGGAAACGGAAAAGATCAAAAAAACTAAAGAGGAAAAAAGAAAATTCAACATGACCCCCCCCAGGATCAATGTAGGATTTGAAAACTGTTTTCTTGCGGCTATGGCATACACTACAAACATACTTATCGCACTGCCGGCAAAAGCAAGAAAAGGAAGATAAATACCGCTGACAGCCAAAACAACACCCAAAGTTACCCCGAAAGCGGCGCCCCCGGATATCCCCAACGTATAAGGTTCGGCTAGAGGATTACGTAATACCCCTTGGAAAACGGTTCCACAGGCGGCCAGCCCGGCTCCTACAAGCAATCCCAAAATAATTCTGGGAACACGTATCTGCCAGATGATATCCCTTTCTATCCCGTAAGAACCCGGATGAAAAAGGTAATACACAGCCTTTGCGCTTTTCAGCTCACTTCCTCCGATAAGACTCGCGAGAATAAAGCTAAAGCATAATATCACGATGAGTAGAATAAATATCCAAACCTGTTTTTTATTCACACTTATTCCTTCTTTCCAAAAACTTCCGGATGCAGAAGAGTTGCCACCTCTTTTAACCCGGTTAAAAAACTTACGGGTGTAGGCCTGCAAACCTTATTGCCGTCTATAACATATATCCTGTCATCTTTAACCGCGTCTATATCTTTGAACTTCCGCCAATACATCTTCTCCTTTGCTGTTACGTTTCCCATGGTAACTAGCACGATCACTTCCGGATTTCTCCTTAAGACTTCTTCTCGGCTCACTCTAGGGTACATGACAGAAGCATCGGCAAATATATTAACACCTCCGGATCTCCAAATAAACTCATTGGCAAAAGATCTGCCTCCGACACCGATCAATGGGTTGGCCTCCACTTCCCAGAAAACACTTACCGAAGGCACATCTTCAAGACGCTCTGTGATGGACCTTATCTCCATTCCCACTTTTTCCGTGATTTCCTTAGCCGCGGCTTCAGCGCCCATCAGACTTCCCAGTCGATCAAAATTCCTTATGACATCATCAAAGCTGTTACATGTCTCAAGGACTACCACCGTTAACCCCAGACTTTTTAATTTCTCTATTGTTTGCGACCGATTTATCCCTCCGGCTGAGAGTATTAGGTCAGGAGAAAGAGAAAATATCTTCTCAATATTCGGATTGACTACATTTCCGATCACCTTTTTGTCCTTTGTCTCATCAGGATAGTCGCAGTAAGAAGTCACTGCGACCAATTTTTTCTCCTGCCCCAGAGAGTACAAACTTTCGGTTATTGACGGCGCCAGAGACACCACTCTTTGCGGAGTTTCACTGCCCGCACATAAAAATGGCACTAAAAACACAAAACTTGCAATTAAGCTAATTTTCTTCATCAATTTCATGGTCTAAAATATCCAAAAACCAGTGCTTATCTCTATTTATCTTCTTCGACTTCAATATATCGATCTTCTGCTTAAAAATAGGCCCTGATACAACTAAAGTATGATATTCCCCTGCCTCACCGCACAGATCAACTTTGTCCAGACCTTTCAGCTCCTTGATATACATTTTATCTATCTTCCGGCCGATCCATTCCGGGCCCATAACATCAGCTTTGACGGAAACAACAAACGCTTCAAAACCCAAATCGATGAATTCCGTGAGAAGGGCCTCTCTTTCAGCCTGCCATAAAGGGAATATCGGTCTAATACCCGTTTCGGCGCATACCCTTTCCACCCAATCCCGATGCTGCTGGAGATCTATATCTCCGAATACTCCCGCTTCGATACCATCTTCTTTAAGTATCGCAACCGTCTTTTTGAACCCTTCTTCATAATTTCCCCAGGAAGTTCTTTTCTGGACAATGGGAAGAGACATCGCCCCGGCCTGTATCCTAAGCATCTCCGAACTGACCCCGTGAGTACGGGAATGTTTACCATCCTCAGAGACCATATTTAAAAGATGCGTAACGTCTATGTCCTTATCCCGCATCGCTCTATAACAGGAAAGCGCGGCATCTTTGCCACCGCTCCATGAAACAAACGCTTTCATCTATATCCTCCAATTCAGAACGTGTCCGCATACCTTGCAATGGAACGCAACAGGTTTCATACCGGCGCCACAGGCGGGGCATGCCTTCTCATCCCGCTCGGGAAGAGGAATATCACCGACTACATCTCGGTATATCTTATAATAATAATAATGCTCTTTATTAAAAAAACTGATACCCTCCGCTTTTTCCGCTTCTTCAAACTCTTCATCGCTGACCTTTAAGGTGATGATATCCCGAATACCGGTCATTCCGGAACCATATTCCAGCGGTCTTTTACTTTGCCATATTACATCTTCCGGCAATATCCCCTCAAAAGCCTTGCGCAGGATCCATTTACCGAAAACCTTATCATTTTCCATCTTTATCTTAATATCCCTTCCCATCCCGAGAGAAATATCTACCACATCCTGATCCAGATACGGTTGTTTTATGTCTACATCCAGGAAATCCCCTAACTCGTTAGAACTGAACCGCATTGAAGAAGATATCCTCCTGATGTACTCCTCGAGATCATCCATCTCCCGCATAAAACTGTACCCCGCGAATAGCTCATCACTGCCGTCACCGGTCATCATCCTCTCTATCCCGATATCCCTGGCCTGTTTGATCCCGAAATACGCCACAATATCATTAGGGAGAGCCGGGTCAAAACTGCGAAGCACTTTTATCACCTCGGGAACAGCCGCTATTGCCTCTGAAGCATCAACTTTTATCAGATGATGTTCCAGCCCGAGAAATCCTGCTGTTTCGGCGGCATACTTTACATCTTCTCCCTGACCTTCAAGACTTATAGTCACAGCCCTCACATCAGGATCGATGCCGGCGAGTATAGCCGAATCCAGGCCGCCGGAAAACAATATTCCATCACTCTTATTCCTTTCAACTGATCTAAAAAGTTTATCCCTTAGTTCAAGGATCATCCCTTCCATAAGATTTCCTTCATCGCTGAGACCAGAAGCAGGTTCTCCCGATGAGAACGTACAGCCACTCGCACGTATTTATCGTTTAAACCCCTGAAATTACCGCAATCCCTTATAAGTATCCCTTTTTTAATAAGCATTTTTTTAAAAGATGTTGAAGTGATCCCTTTCTTTTCGATCCTTATCAAGATAAAATTTATTACCGAAGGATAAGGCTTAAACCCGTCTATCCCGGCCAACTGCGCTAACAGAAATTTCCTTTCTCTTTCTATAAGCCGATAGGTTTTATCGGCATATTTTTTATCATTCAAGATCAGCCCAGCGGCTATTTGCCCTAAAACATTCGTATTCCAGGGCGGCAAATGTCTCTTTAATTTATCTATGATCGCTTTATGAGCGACAAGATAGCCGATCCTTAATCCGGGCATAGCGAAAAACTTAGTAAAACTCCTAAGCACAACTATTTTTCTGCTTTTTGCGGCTTTCCAAATTAAAGTATCATTTTTCTGGTCAGGTAAAAAATCCAAAAAGGCTTCATCAATAACAACTATTTTACGCGCCAATTCCTCAACTTTTCGACGGCCTTCCAAAATAAGATTACCTGTGGGATTGTTCGGGTTGCAAAGAAAAGAAATGTCGGATCTGACAACTTTAGACAGATCAAACCTAAAACCTTCTTTTTCTTTCAATTTCAGGAAATGTATCTTACTTTTTACGGTTTTTGCCGCCCGTTCATATTCTGTAAAAGTAGGAACGGGCATAAATATATCTTCAGGCTTAAACGCCTTTATAATAAGATAGATCAGTTCGATCGACCCATTAGCTAAAAGTACATTCTGTTCGCTTATCCCCCAGTATTCAGCAATTTTCTTGGTAATCATTCTCGAGTTGGGATCCGGATAATGAAGGATCTTATCAAAATTATCATCGATCGCTTTCCTTATCCTTACCGGCAGGCCTAAAGGATTTATATTCGCGCTAAAATCAATTACGCCTTTATTATTCGCACCTTTAACCTCGTGAATATTTCCGCCATGTGAAAAAACTAGATCAGCCATTTTAAAATAACTCCTATAGAGATCATTAAAAAAGAAGCGACAAAACTTATAGTCAACGCGTCATTTATAAAAGAACCCCGCAAGGGCTTCTTTTCTTCTCCTATATAAGGTTTCATAACGGATCTGCCCTGATAAGAACAAGTGCCCCCCAACCTTATCCCTAACGCACCCGCCATGGCTGCCTCTGAAACTCCGCTATTCGGAGAAAAATGTTTTTGTCCATCCCTGATCATTGTCCTAAAGGATCCTATAAACCTTTTCCCTGTGATCAGCGCGGAAACCGATATCAAAATTCCGGTAATTCTTGCCGGAATAAAATTAGCTATATCATCTAATTTCGCGGAAAACCATCCAAAATGAAGATACTTTTCGTTTTTATAACCCACCATCGAATCAAGTGTATTTATACTCTTGTACGCTATGGCTAAAACCGGTCCTCCCAGGATCAGATAAAAAATAGGCGCTATAATACCATCATTGGTATTCTCAGAAACACTTTCTATCGTAGCCGCGATCATCTCGTTTTTGTTCAAATTTTGCGTATCCCTGCCTACTATCCCGGAAAGCTGCCTTCGAGCTTCAACAATGGAGTTCTCCTCTACTTCTTTTAAAACCCCTCTTGCTTTTACCCGTAGATCTTTTATCGAAAGAGTGGTATAGCCTAAATAGATCCAGATCAAACTTCCGAAGAAGGGGTTTACTCTTTTTGAAAATTTTATCAATAAATACGCGGAACAAATACTTATTCCCACTACAGCAAGGGTCAAGATCACGCCTTTTATCCGTTCCGGCCATTTACCGGCATTTGCCCTTAATCTATTATCCAGGAAACTTATCAGTTTCCCCATCCATCTTACCGGATGAGGGAACCGTTCCGGATCGCCTAAGATCAGATCAGCAGCATAACTACAGATCAATAAAAGCACTATACTCCCCCGAAACAGATCACCGCAAAGAAAAGAACAGCAACTTCCGCGATCTCGCTTACCGCGCCGATCGTGTCTCCTGTCATACCGCCAATTTTTTTCTTTGCGTAATATATAAATAAAAACGCACACAAACAGGACATGATAAGGATAACAAGCCCCATTACCCCTACTAGGAACATAAATAATGCCAGAGTGAATATCGCCCCGATAAACAGTTCCTTTTTGCCGGCATACTCAATAAAAGCTCTTGCCTTTCCATCCTTACGAGCGTAATCTGACGTATAGCACGCGAAAACCTGAACCCATCTCGCGAACACTGCCATGACGATCACAGCTTTCCAGAGAATATCTTGTGGAAGACTTGCTATCAAACTAAATTTCAAAAGCAGCAGACAAACTATACCGGTCACCCCCATAACTCCGCTTCGAGAATCTCTCATTATTTCCAATATTCTCTCTTTTGGGTTAGAACCGTAGAAACCGTCACAGGTATCCGCAAACCCGTCCAGATGGATCCCGCCCGTTATAACAACGGACACCGCAAGTATAGACCCGCTGCTTACCAATCCAGGTAAAAAACTAAAAATGGATACAGCCAGCGCCAGCATACACCCTATAAGCATTCCTACCACAGGAAAATACAAAAGAGACTTTCCTAGATCTTTCTCCTCTATTGGTGATCTGATCTTCACAGGTATAATGGTCAAAAACTGTAATGCGATAAGAAATCTATTCACATTTCCACCTTTTCAGAAACATTCGCGTCCTGGAAAGTAGCCATCTCCGTCAATATCCTGACCGATGCTTCTACTACGCTCATCGCTAAGGCCGCGCCGGTCCCTTCTCCCAGGCGAAAATCAAAATCCAGAAGACCCTTAAGGCCTAAATGATCGAGAACGGCCCTATGTCCTATTTCTACAGAATAATGCGCGGCAATCATATAGTCTTTTACTTTCGGCTCTATTTTATAGGCTATCAGTGCCGCCGCACCTGAAATAAACCCATCGATCACGACGGGCACTCTTCTAGAAGCTGCCGCCAGAATAACGCCTGCCAGGCCTCCTATCTCAAATCCTCCGACTTTAGACAAAATATCTATCGCATCCTCCGCATCCGGTTCATTTACGTTGATCGCTTTTTTGATCAGCGCGATCTTACTGGAGAGGCCTTTATCATCTATCCCGGTTCCCCTTCCTGTCATATCCTCTACAGACTTACCCATTACAACAGAAGCTATCGCGCTTGATGCGGTAGTATTTCCAATACCCATATCACCTGTTCCCACTATATCTATTCTTTTTTTCCCATCAGAAGAGGAAAACTCTTCTTCAAATATCTCTATACCGTTTTCGATAGACCTAACCGCCTCTTCTCTTGTCATCGCCGGCCCCAACGCCATATTTTTGGTGCCATAGCCCACTTTCTTTATCACCAATTCCGGATGTGGTTCCAGATCACAGGCTACACCCATATCGACTATAACAACCCTGGCACCGACATGATTCGCTAACACATTGATCCCGGCGCCGCCTTTTATAAAATTATAAACCATCTGAGGTGTCACTTCTTTGGGGAACGCGCTTACTCCTTCTTCGGTGATACCGTGGTCACCTGCCATGGTAAAAATAACCTTGTTTCTGACCGGAGGATTTTCTTTTTTCGTTATCGCGACCATCTGCTTAGCAAGTTCCTCCAGGCGTCCAAGACTTCCCTGCGGTTTAGTAAGATTATCGAGTCTTTTTTGTGTTTCTTCGGCTAAAGAATTATCTATTGCCTCGATCCTATTTATCGTTCCATTCAATTTTTGCAAATCTTCTCCCTTCCTTTAATATAGAGCGGAATACCCGCTTGCATCAATATAACCTCATCTGCCTTCTTGGCTATCATCTGATTTGAGAAACCGATCACATCCCTAAATCTCCTGGCCAGGGAATCCTCCGGAACCACACCACTACCTACATCGTTTGACACTAATATTAAAGTAGAAGCAGATCTTCTCATACTCGTGATAAATTCTTTTATCTTCTTTTCTATGTCCCTGTCCTTAAGGCCCTCTGCCATAAGATTTGAAATTAATAAACCTACGCAATCTATTAAAATTACGCCATATTTATCCTTTAGCCCGGATAGAACCGAACTTATCTCTTTACCCTCTTCTATTAACTTCCACTGGCGCGGCCTTGAAAGTTTATGCAGCTTTATCCTTCTTTTCATTTCTTCATCGGTTGCCTCGGCCGTAGCAATAAAAGCTGTTTTTTTTCTAAACTTTTTCGCGCATTCCACAGCATAACTGCTTTTCCCGCTCCTGGCGCCTCCTAGAACTAAAATGATCTTGCTCATAAAATACTCTCTTCTTTGGTTTTTATATGAGAACTATCGTTTTCCTTGACTACCAATGGTGACAACCCATCAGTATAGTCTATTATGTTTAAGGCTCCGAGTTCCTGTTTTATCTGCCAGAATCTCCTTAGATCTTCACATAGAATAACCCCTATAGGTCCGCCATGAGTGATAACCGCTACGTTTTCGCCTTTATGCCGGGAGAGAATAACATGCAATCGCTTCTTGACCCTCTTACTTAGATCTACCAGGCCTTCTCCCCCGGGGATCTTGACCTCTATCGGATCAATTATCCACTCTCGGTAAAGTTCCGGGTATTTCTTGATAATTTCTTCATATTTGAGCCCTTCAAAAATACCAAAATTCATCTCTCTTAGATCTGAAAATTTCTCAATTGATCTATCTTTAAAAACAATATCCGCTGTCTGATAAGCCCTTTTTAGATCGCTTGAGTAGACTTTATCTATTCGCGTCTCCTTTAATCTGTCAGCCAACCTTCTGGCCTGCCGTATACCTTTATCATTCAAGGGAGGATCACTAAATCCGCAATATTTATTTTTCAGATTATGATCTGTCTCACCGTGACGTACTAGTATTAGACGCGTCATAAAACTCCTTTAAAATAAAAAAATCCTTAATCCCGCTTTTTGCGGATATTAAGGATTGCACCCTGCTTAAACTTCATCCTTCCTCGAGGCGGGAGAACATATATTACTAGTCTCCCAAGTACTTTATAGGCAGGTCTTCTGGCTCCCGGTTCGTCCTACTTTCCGCCCCTTCCCGGTCATAAATAACCAGTGGCATCATAACGGATTTCGTCCCCGGTTACAGCGGCGGGACCGCAATCGATTTTCACGATTTTCCCTTTTTAATTCCCATCACGGGAATACCTATGTACCGAATTATGGATATATGATACTACAGCGCACGGAAAAGGCAAGATTAAAATTAGAAGCTAGATACTAGAAACTAGAAGTTAGAGGCGCCGAGGACGCCTGCCTGACGTCAGGCAGGTAATGTCCGAGGTGCGCCGAAAACCTCCGTGTTTCGGCGCAGCCTGTAGAGGGTAAAGAAGATAGAAGTCAGTCTGTAGAGGGACTGATGTTGGGATTAGAGAGAAGTAGCTGGGGTTTAAACCCCGGCTACTAGTACTCTTCACTGCTCACGGTTTACAAATCACAAGAGAAGTAGCTGGGGTTTAAACCCCAGCTACTAGTACTATTTACAAATTATGAAACAAACAGATTATTAGATGCGAAGTTAGGATCGCTGGTAAGATGTATTCCTAGCTTGCGGAGACCGGCCTCGTCTCCCGGTGTAGGCATATGTGTGAGATGTGCGTCACAACCTTTTAGCTCTTTAAGTTTTTCCATGGCAAGTTGAGCGGTAGGATTGGTTGCAGCGCTTACGCTAAGCGCGATAAGAGTCTCTTCGACATCAAGACTGATGCTTTTAGATTTGGATAGACCTTCTTTAAGGTTCTTAATGCATTCTATAGTAGCTGGTGACAAAAGATGTATTTTATCCGGAACTTCTGCCAGACCTTTAACGGCATTTAAAATGAGACTTGCCGAAGCATGAAGTATGGGCGAATTTTTTCCCGTTACTATCTGCCCGTCAGCTAACTGCACCGCCGCGCCGCAGAACATATCTTCATTACCTTGTGACACTTTTTGTCCCTCGATCATAGCATCTCGAGCAGGTTCAACCACAGGCCTGTCTTCCGGTTTCATGCCTATTTCTTCAAGAATAAGTTTCGCTCTATCAACTGTGCCTTTATCTGCAAATCCTATAGCATACTCGCACGCATACCTGAAATATCTGCGTATGATCTCCTGTTTAGCAGCATCTTGCACAGCTTTGTCGTCCACTATCCCGAATCCCGCGCGGTTAACACCCATATCTGTCGGTGATTTATAAACCGTATCCTCCCCCATTATTTTTTCGAGTATTCTCCCAAGAAGCGGGAACGCGTCAACATCGCGGTTATAGTTTATAGCCGTCTTCCCGTAAGCTTCAAGATGGAACGGATCGATCATATTAAAATCTCTGAGATCCGCGGTAGCGGATTCGTAAGCAACATTGACAGGATGTTTTAGAGGAATACTCCATATCGGAAACGTTTCAAATTTGGAATACCCGACATTAACACCGCGTTTATGCTCATGGTATACCTGAGAAAGACAGGTAGCGAGTTTACCGCTGCCTGGTCCCGGACCCGTAACAACAACTAATGGTTTAGTAGTCTCAATATAATCGTTCGCGCCGTACCCTTCATCACTCACCACTAGATCGACATCCGTGGGGTACCCTTTAGTAAATCTGTGGGTATATACTTTTATTCCGCGTCGTTCGAGTTTATTCTTAAATATCACAGCCGAAGGTTGATCAACAAACCTGGTAATAACCACACCGGCGATCTCAAGGCCTCTCGACCTAAGTTCATCTATCATCCTTAATGCATCTGAATCATAAGTTATGCCAAAATCTGCTCTGACTTTTTTTCTTTCTATGTCACCTGCATATATACACAATATAATTTCGGCTTTATCAGCAAGTTTCTCGAGAAGCTGCATTTTCACGTCAGGCGAGAACCCCGGCAAAACGCGTGAAGCGTGAAAGTCATAGACTATCTTACCGCCAAACTCGAGATATAATTTATCATCATATTGTTTTACTCTTTCGAGTATAGCTTTTGTCTGTTCTTTAAGATATTTTTCGTTATCGAAACCTTTTTTAAAGACCATTTTACCTTCCTTAGATACTGTGATCAAACAACAGCTTTTTCTGCTTTAGCTGTTTCATTGTTATTTTTAGATCCGGGACACTTTCCTGTCCAGCAATATGTACACAATTTTTTTTCGGGAAGCCCTATCGCTTCGACCATATCTTCAAGTGTCTGATATCGGAGCGTAGTAACATTCAGGTCCTCTCTGATCCAATCAACCATCTTTTGATACTTATCGGAATTTGAATCTGTATATTCAGAGACATCTTCAATATCATGACCTTCCATATCTCTTATGGCTTTCCGAGCCGCAAGCTCATCTATGCTTCTTGTTGAAAGACAGAATTTACATGGAAACATAAGCGGCGGACATGCTGGGCGAGCATGGATTTCTTTTGCTCCGCATTCCCAAAGTTTATTAACCGTGAAATTTTTAAGTTGCGTGCCTCTGACTATAGAATCTTCGCAGATCACCACCCTATTCCCGTCAATAACTTCCCTTACAGGTATAAGTTTCATTGTAGCTATAAGATCCCTTGTTTCCTGCGAAGGAGGAGTGTAGCTTCTTCCGTATCCGGGAGTATATTTAACCAAAGGACGTCTTAAAGGTTTACCGGATTCCATAGCATACCCCAAGGCATGCCCCATACCTGAATCCGGAATCCCGGCAACTAGGTCAATTCCTATATCTTTATCATGCCTCGCTAAAGCCCTTCCGCATCTTTCTCTAACGATCTCCGTATTTATGCCTTCATAACTTGATGCCGGAAAACCTGTGTATATCCACAGAAACGCACATATTTGCTGCTCTTCAGAGCCGTCTCTCTTGCTGGCTATCCCATCCTCATTTATTTGGATCACTTCTCCCGGCTCCAGGTACTTGACTATCTCGAACCTGTTGTTTGGGAAAGCGCTTGTTTCTGAAGTTACCGCCCACGTGTCATCTTTTTTACCTATAATAAGAGGCGTATATCCCCACCTGTCCCTGGCAGCATATATTCCTTCTTTATTTAGAAGCAGAAGAGAACACGACCCTTCTATTTTTGAGAACATTTTCTCTATCCCATCGATCAGATTATCGCCTTGATTGATAAGTTTTGCTATGAGTTCGGTTCCATTGACCGAACCATTGCTCATTTCGCTGAAAGAAATACCTTGTTCAAGAAGTTCCGCAGTCAAAGTATCGGAATTTTCTACAAGTCCGCTAGTAACCATACAGAACGGTCCGAATTTAGAGTTAAGAAACATCGGTTGTTCATTACTGTCGCTGATAACACCTATACCCTTGTTTCCTTTTACTTTATGGCAATCAGCATAGAATTTAGACTTGAACTGGCTTTGACTAATGTCGTGTATCTGACGATAAAACTCTTCACCTAAAATGGCTATACCACCGTACTCTGTCCCTAAATGGGAATGGTAATCCGTACCATATAATAATGTTTCAGCGCAATTCTCTTTAGATACCACTCCAAAAATACCACTCATTTTATACTCCTTTTTCCATTAATACTTCACAATGAACATGAATAAAAAAAAGGCAATCCTGCTTTAAAACAAGACTGCCTTCATATTATGATCATATAATGCATATGTTTTGGGGCCCACTTTTACTTCACTGCAATAAGTTGCTTAAACTGCCACACCTGTGTGACGGTTGCCATTCTACTAGATTTTGCCGACTCTTTCAAGTAAAACTAAAATTTCATGGATATCCAATCACCTATTTGATGTGTCAAAATGACAACCACCAAAGCGATAAAGACATGTTCAAAAATAGCTTTGACAGGACGCCCGTTCTGGCGTTTCGCCATCCGGTAACTCAAAACGGAGAGCACTGAAAAACCCCAGACCAAGCTAACCAAAACGGCTCTTGAAAGGTCTAAAAGCAGTACGGGAACTAGAAATGTCATCGCGAAAACAAGTTTCGCAATAAATGTGAATAGCGTAGAAAACCAGACCTGTTTATGAGAATGTATATTCTCCGCCTCTTCAGAGATATGTATACCCAAAGCGTCACTGAACGCGTCAGCTAATGCTATGGTCAATATCCCGCCGACAACCGCACTTTTTGAATGCGTACTCGCATTAAGTCCCACTAATAGTCCCAGCGTGGTAATTATGCCGGATGTTGCCCCAAAACTAAATCCTACTTCCATTGAATGTTTCATAGTAAATCGTGATTCGTAAACCGTGAGCAGTCTAAAAAGACCATTGACTATTGACTATTGACCTTTTTAATTCGGGTATCAGCCCTTCTCTGTCGATAGTCTATAGTTACTACTTCTCTTCTCTCTTTAACATAAACCGAAATAGTAGCTGGGGTTTAAACCCCAGCTACTGCTACTTGCACATCGGTCATTCTATAGTCAATTGTCTATAGTCTAGCTTCTGACTTCTGGCTTCTATCATCTAGCCTCTATCTTCTGTTCTTAACTACGAACTATGAACTACCAACTACGAACTCTCTATTTCTCGCTCATTCTTCCATAGCTTTCTCGGCATCCGTGACTATTTCGTCCATAAGCTCTTTAACGGATACGATCTTCTTTACCCTGGATACATTAGTACCAGCAAAGACTACCGCATTATCTATATCTCCTTCAGCGGCATCTATTAACCCTTTAGCGACACAATATTGTACGGTTTCGGGATTACAGGTACGTAGGCATTGATAATTACAAATAAATTCTTTTCGCTCTCCCCTTAGGACATCCTCAAGAAACTTTGTTTTAATCGCTTTGGCGGGCATACCTACCGGACTTTGTATGAAAACAATATCATCTTTTCCGGCATCGATATACGCTTGCTTGAATTCATCGGCAACAGAACATTCGGTAGTAGCAACGAATCTTGTCCCAATTTGAACACCACCTGCCCCCATTTTAAGGAACTTCGCCATATCCTCTCCGCCCCATACGCCCCCTGCGGCTATAACGGGTATTTTAACACCATTATCTTTTTCATATTCTCTTGCGAGTGCGATTATATCTTTCATTGCATTTTCCAGGAGAGGTTTGTCCGCCATAGTATCTTTCATTGCGTTCAGTTCCTTGAGCTTATACCCGGCTACATGTCCTCCCGATAACGGTCCTTCGACGACTATCGCATCCGGAAAACGGTTATATCGTCTTTTCCAAGTTTTTAGGAGAAGTTCCGTACCTCTAGCTGAAGCAACTAATGGTATGAGTTTAATATCCGATCCCTCAGCGAATTCCGGTAGACTTATAGGAAGTCCCGCACCCGAAATAATGAAATCAGCGTCTTCTTTCGCAGTGGTACGAACCAAATCCTCATAATTACTAAGAGCCACCATAATATTAACGCCGATAGCACCTTTTGAGAGTTCTCTTGCCTGACGTATCTGTTTCTGGAGGTGTTCTCTGGAAGACTTTGGGACATCGGCCCTGTTCTTAGGAGTATCCGGAGGAAGTCCCACACTTGCTATGGTTCCGGCTCCGCCACATTCAGCAACGGCTGCCGCCAAAGGCGCGGTAGAGACTCTAACCCCCATGCCTCCTTGTATAATAGGTACTTTTACTTCAAGATCACCCAGCATTAACGGTTTTAATTTGTACGACATATTCTACCATCATCCTTTCTTTTTTTTGAACAGGCAATATTATACCTCACGCAATATAAAAAACCAAGGCATTCCGAAGACACACCGTGATGATCTTCTCTTCCTCCTCATATAAAATTAATCAAAAATAATGTTATTCTCAAAAACTGCCTTGTATCCAATAACATAAGCAGCAGCACTTACTCCCAATGAAGGTATTCCGTAAGGTTTATCTTTTTTTATCTTGATCTCTCCTTCTGAAAGACAATTTGTCTCTTTATCGCTGAGTTCCATTATATCCCTCAACACAGATCCGGCATCAGGCCCTACCGCAGTTATCTTGATTTCCGCACCCTTTGGCACCCTAAGATCCCTAACGGCCATATCGTCAGAAAGATCTACTTTCTTTCTCTTATATTTTAATAGAACCATAGACTTTCTATCAAGAACTATATTTTTTACTATCATAGACATAAAAAGACTTATACCCTCTTCATGCATCACGGTCGTCTCTACTGAAGCAGCCGTATTCATGTGATATTCATAGTCCCCGGCCCCCCGAAACATTTTAGTATTAGCTTTCAGAACACCGCCAAGATATTTCATAGCCCTTTCCCTGTCTCCTATTTTAGCAAGATAAGATACATAGAGTCCTGTATACCACGGCCACAATCCGCCGTTATGATAATGTCCTATATATTCTTTAAACCTGTACTGATAGAGCTTATATGTTTTAAAATGTTTTTCCGGAACAAAGGGATAGTGAGCCGGGATCAGAGGATAACTGTTCATCGAAATACTATCTATAAATCGTCTGATCTTTTCGCTCTGTTCATCTGATGCCAAGCCTGACATAAGAACAAGTATATTCCCGAATGCATCAAACGTCCGATGAGGATGCCCCATACCTTTTTCTTCTTTTGTCATAAGATGATAAAAATGAAGAAAAAACCCTTCTTTATCCAGGTCAAACAATCGAGTAATTTTTTTGGTATATACGCTCCCGTCTTCCTTAAGCAGTTTCATCCAGAACCTATCCCTGATCTGCTTTGCGACTTTTTTTGCTTTCTTTAAATATGTTTCCGCATTTTTTTGCCCATGACTCCCGAGCATCTCACCATACCCTTTAAGAACATAATACCAAAGCATCTCATCATACAGGACATATCCCTGCTGCAAATATTCATCAGCCCAGTTTCCGGCCCTGGGTATATATAAAAGTTGATTATCAGGATTTTCCCAATTGTTTTCCAGATAGCTGACCGCATCACTTACATTTCTGATGCAAAGATCGCCTGAGTCAGATATTTTTTTTCTTTTGCAGTACTGTAATGCACCGATTATAAACAGCGTAGTGGAATCTACTCGAGGATTAATAACACCGTAACTGACTTTACCGTCATGGGTCACATTGCTGGGAATAGCTCCGTCTTCACGCTGGTTCCTGGCAAGCGTCTCCAGGCTGCTCCTATACCCTTGGATAAGATCCGGATCCCCTGAAAGAAGACCGGCCATACCTACCCAAAAAGCGTCCCTGGAAAATAAACGCTTGTAGTTCTCTTTATCAACAGATGAAGCAAAAAAACCTATGTTATTGTACTCTCCATCCGCTATAAGACTTTTTAGCAGTTTTACGGAATCCTCATATGCTGCATGAAAATTTTTATTCATTATTTCCCGATGTCTTCATTCCAAAGTTCAGGGTTTTTCTTTATAATTTTTTTCATCATAGTCATACATTCTTCATTATCCAGAACATCGACTTTCACTCCTCTAGATCTCAAAAGTTTCTCTTCCCCCATGAAAGTACTGTTTTCTCCAACAACAACATGCGGTATCCCGTAAAGAAGTATCGCTCCTGCGCACATAGAACACGGTGAAAGTGTAGTATATAGAACGCATTTTTTATATACTTCGGCTGTCTGGCGCCCGGCATTCTCTAAAGCATCCATTTCTCCATGCAAGATAGCGCTATTTTCCTGTACGCGCCGATTATGCCCCCGCCCTATAATCTCATTATCATAAACGAGAATAGATCCTATCGGCACACCGCCTTCAACCTCGCCGAGTCTTGCCTCTTCTATAGCGCTTTCCATAAATATATCCATTATCCTGTCCTTTTTAATTACTCGTCGCGTCTTCGTATTCTCGAACAGCCTCATCAAGCTCTTCATATAAAAGATCTATTCTTGGTCTGAGTTCATTTAATCTTTTTGACGATTCCGCTATACCTTTAGCATTCTGCTCTTCCGAACTTTTAACCAATTCTTCAGTTAATTGAGTATATTCTTCTTCTAATCTTGTTATTGTCTTTTCCGTTCTTTCTATTTTGCGTTCTAAAGGCTTTAATACCTTCCGCATTTCCCCCCTCTTCTCCGCACGTATGCGCCTCTCTTCTTTTTTATTTTTGACTGTCGTCCCTTTTCTTTCGGGCCCTTTCTCTTGGGCGGCATCATCCCATCCTATTTGATCAAGAAATTCCGAATAATTTCCGGGAAAGACCGTTATTTTGTCTCCGGTAAACATAATAAGCTTCGTAGCCACTTTATGCAGAAAATACTCGTCATGCGTTATCACTATAGCGGCACCCGGATACTCTTCAACCGCTTCGAAAAGTGCCGAACACGATTCCATATCCAAATGATGCGTGGGTTCATCTAGTACCAAAAGATTTGAAGGAGAAAGAAGCGTTTTTGCCAAAAGCACCCTGCTCCTTTCTCCTCCGGAAAGTACAGATATCTTTTTAAGGCCGGTATCGCCGGTGAACATCATAGCCCCGCAAATATTTCTGACATCAGTCCGGTTCTTACCCGGATGAGATACTAGTACTTCATCCTCAACCGTCCTATCAGGATCAAGTTCTGCGGTATTGCCCTGCTCATAATATGCTTTGATCATCTGCGGATTACTTTTTATTTCTCCTTCAAGAGGCACTAATTTTTCAGCTATCATTTTAGCAAGTGTGGTTTTACCTTTTCCATTAGGTCCGGCAATACATATTTTGTCTCCCCTTTCTATAACAAAAGAGAGGTCATCTATCAGATACTTATCTTTTCCGGTATAAGAAAACTTAATTCCTTTTATTTCCATAACTACAGGAGGACGAAAAGGAGAAGCATTAAAAGAGAACGATAATGTTCGTATGGTTCCCTTTTTATCCAATCTTTCCATTTTGTTAAGCCTCTTGATGCTGGACTGTACTGACTTGGCCCTCCGCGCCTTCACTCTGAAAGCTGAGACATACTCTTCTATCTGTTTGCGTTCCTTTTCCTGATTGAGACGCCTCTTCTCATACACTTCCTCTTCTTTCTCTATAGAATCATAATATGTTCCCGTTGATCCTTTTAGCTTTTTAACTTTTGATCTATGTATGCCCACGATATGAGTACTCACGCTATCCATAAAATTCCTATCATGACTTATAACTATAAGTTCTCCGCGCCATTTTTTTAGGAAATTCTCCAACCATCTTATCGAAACAATATCCAAAAAATTAGTAGGTTCATCAAGAAGGAGCATATCGGGTTCAGATACCAGAACTTTAGCAAGTTCTATCCTCATTTGATATCCCCCGGAAAAAATCCCAGGATCATTTTCCATATTCTGTTCTGTAAACCCGAGCCCCATAAGAACTTTTTCAGCTTTCCAAATTTCCCGTTCTCTGCGGCGTCCCAATCCCTTACATACTTCCTTAAGAACGCTCTGTTCCGTAAGATCTATACGCTGACGGAGATATCCTATACTGTAATTTTTAGGAATATCCACGCGTCCCTCATCGGAAGACTCTTCCCCCACAAGAATCTTCATAAGCGTGGATTTACCGTGCCCATTCCTTCCTACGAGACCTATACGTTCGCCTCTTTTAACATTAAAGGCCGCGCCCTCGAACAAAAGCTGGTCACCATATCTTTTAGTAAGGTCATATATACCTATCATAATAACTCTTTTATCATTTGTGAAAAATGGGTGGTGAACGGTGAGTAATGAACAGTTAATAGTTTCCAGTAACCAGTTGCCTAGTCACCGGTGACCTAATAACTGGTGACTGGTGACTTTTTCTACCTTCTCCCCTCTAGCTTCTATCTTTTTAGTCTTCGGATAGCGAAGAAAGATCGTCCTTACCTAACTCAGCGCGTATCTTTTCTATTTTTTCTACCACTCGCACGCGTATGTCGGATATTTCAGGTCGCACGCTGTCATATTTTTCAATAAACGTGCGCAAATACTCATCAATCTTTAAAGACATCTCATCAATTTTATTTTTTACCGATCCTACGATCTCTATAGCTTTTGAAACCATTTTCTGCTCATGAGACATACTCTCTTCCGAACCTTGAGACTCGTCCGCGGTCTTGGCGGGACATGCCGAAGATGCTCCCACTATTAACAAAATGACACATGCTGCAGAAACTACTTTTCTCATCATGATATCTCCTCACTATTATTCCCCGATCCGGACATCTCTTTCGAAATCTCTCCCGTCTTTTTGATAAGTATGTTTATAAGAAATATATCGTCATCAAAATCTCCACTTTTATACTTATTTATCTCCTCTAGCAATTTTTTATTAAATTCATCCGGAGAAAGCAAAGAGTTCGCAGCTATAAAAGCTTTAAGTCTTCCATGCCCATATTCCTCTTTCTTCTTATTGTTTATTTCGATCAATCCATCCGTAAAGAGAAACAACCTATCCCCCTTATTAAGTTCTATCTCTATTTTTGGGTCGAGTTCAGGATCCTCAATTATCCCCAAAAGTGTCGTTCTTGAAGGTATTTGCTCAATCTTAGGACCGCTGCTGTTATACAGATACTGACTCGGATGTCCGTAATTAGCGTAGGTAAGCTCGCCATTTTTCATATCGGCCAACCCGCAAAAAGAACTTACATACATCCCCACTTCAACAAATTCATTAACGATAAAAGAATTAAGATGCTTTAGTATTACTTCGGGATCAGTTTCCGTCTTTATAAGACGTATAAATTCGGTATGCATCCTGTTTACAAGAAGTGCGGACGATACGCCGTGCCCCGTAACATCACATATTATGAAAAGAAGAAGATCCTTTTCAATAAAATGGTAACGCGCATAATCACCCGACATATAACTTGCCGGTATATATTTAACGCTTATATCAGCAAAATTAGTACTGATCGACCTCGGCACCAGGGTTTCGTTAACTTTAGCTGCCAAAGCAAGTTCTTTATTTATCTGCTCATTTCTGGATTCCTGTTCCTTAAGCAGTATAAAATTATCAAATTCCATTTTCTTGTCTTTCCGGCGCACAATAAAGAACAATATAAACCCCATACAAAGAAATGTTACCGCTCCGAAATAATAGAACATGTCAAAAAACTCTTTTACATCTGGAGTCATATATCTCGGAGAATACAGAAAAAGCGTGGTATATGCTATTAAGTGAAGACCCGTTATGTTTACCGTGTCTATTGGATCCCAGGGAATAGAAAAACACACAAAAACCAAAGTAAAAACATACGTAGCAGCACTCATCTTGATAAATTCCGGATATATTAGATTTAGTCTGGTCACAACATACAGAAGAAGTCCCGTATATATATACGCGCATACCTTAACAAACATCTCTCCCTTACCCATCCTTACCAAAAGATAAATAAGAGCAGATCCAAAAACTATTATCTTAACTAAACCCATCTCAGCCGGATTTAAGGTCCTGGGAAGAAGAAGCAGGCTTACCCCCGAGAACAAAGCGTATATAAATACTGAAAGCAGACAGAAAAACCCTATTCGCTTCCTTGTTACAGAAGTCTGGTACTTATAAAAATCTCCTCTATATTTTCGTTTAAGTTTCCATTTCTTCCCGAACATAAATATCCCTTCTTATATTTACTAGCATTTGTTATATTATAGACCTATTGTGTCTATTTTCAAGAAAAAGGGAGAATGATGCTCTTTTCTTGCATCATTCCCCCGTAAACATCTTACATTATCCGTCCGCACTGAAAACATGTGAAGAATTAAGTGTTAATAAACAGTTATATGTTCTTGGTGTTAGGCATGAAAATATCTTAGCCATATATATAATGTGCATATTATCATGGCCTGGACAGTGAATACTGAACCGTATTTAAAAAATTTTGAAAAAGATATATGATACCCATTCCTTTCACTTATCCGTGACATTACTATGTTTGCGGAAGCTCCGATTAAGGTCCCGTTACCTCCAAGACATGCTCCAAGAGCTAGAGCCCACCAAAGTGGTTGTTCTACCTGAAGATGAATAATAGACGGATCTATTATTCCGGCATTTTTCGAAAAATAAACAACAAAATGTCTTATCAGCGGTATCATAACTATAACGAAAGGGATGTTATCCAAAACAGCTGAGAATATTGCTGAACTCCATAGAACGATTATACATACCAAGAAAAGATTCTGTCCCGAAAAATGCAGTATTTTTTCCCCTATGGTCGATATGACACCATTGACATCAAGTGCAGCTATCATCATAAACATTCCTATAAAGAAAAATATAACGCCCCATTCCACCCGCATCAAAGTTTCTTCACTTTCACATTTACAAACAACCAACATCAACATGCCTCCAGCCAAAGCTATGATGCCGGGTTCGACCCCGATCGCACTATGACTAAAAAATCCTATAAACATAAGACCTAATATTATCAAGGAACGCTTCATGTTACGTGGATCTGTTATAGCAAGAGCAGGGACTGATTCGGTAACTCTTTTCTTTACCTTTTCATCTACCGTGAAACTGTTCCTGAACCATACAAGAACGCTCAGCAGAAATATCACAAAAATGAGCAGTACTATGGGACCTAAGTGAACAAGAAAATCATTAAAAGATAACCCGGCTTGTGAGCCAATTAGTATATTCGGAGGGTCCCCTATTAACGTGGCTGTCCCTCCGATATTCGAGGCTATGGCTTCCATAATAATTACAGGCACCGGATTTACTTCTAAAAGCTGCATTATCAGTATGGTTATCGGCACTATCATTATAATGGTCGTAACATTATCTAGCATCGCCGAAAGTACAGCGGTAACTATAAGAAGCAGTATGGTTATAGTTTTAGGGTCTCCTTTAGCAAACCGCGCCACACTTACCGCAATAAACTCAAAAAAACCGGTTTTCGAAAGTATATATACGCTCGACATCATGCCTATCAGAAGAAAGATAACATTAAAATCAACTTCGTTTATAGCCTGTTCAAAAGTAATAAGTTTCAGAAATAGAACAGCAGAAGCCCCTAGAACGGCAACTATGGTTTTATTAACTTTCTCGGTCACTATTAAGACATATGCACCCGAGAATATAATTATAGAAAGTATAGCTTTCAATTCATCACCTTTCCCTAGAAAAACAAGACTTTATCTATTATACAGAACCTATCAATAGCTCCCACGAGTTCCATATTCTTTTCCACAACAAAAAGCTTGGATTTTTTCTTAACAGTCATTTCAAAAATTATCTCCATTAATGTAGCGTCATTATGTATGAAAAATTCACCTTTTTTATAGAGATCCCTGACTGTAAGGTCTCCTTTTATCTTAAAATATTTCTCAAACGGATCAATGTGCCGCACGAACGATACTGTATTGAGGCTTTTAAAAAAGTTCGGTATCCCACAATCAAAAATATCAAGACACGATATCTCGCCACAATATTTATTCTTCTCATCGAGAACAGCCAAGATATCAAGTTTATTCAAATGCATCTTCCGAGTAGCTTCCTCTATGGAGGTATCCAAAGTAACATGATTCATTACCGGCCGTGCCACATCAGCTGCCAGGATCTGTTCTGTGGAGTTTATGTTTACCTGCTCAAACTTCTCTTTTATCTGCTTGGGAGAATATCTTCCAGTCAATATACTGTCAACAAGACCCGTTTCCATAACTATCCTGCTGATAGTTGCCATAGACTGAAGTATTATGTAAGGCTCTTCTTGTGACGATATCATAAGTACCACAATATTCACCGGAGAACCATCTATGCTGCTAAAATCTATACCATCTCGGCTTATACCTATGGCCAAAGAGAACCCTTTCCATCCGCCTATACGGGCATGAGGAAAAGAGACGCGGTTCCCCACACCTGTGCTTTGCAGGTTCTCGCGTTCCATAACGGCTTTAACCGCATGTTCTTCATTAATAGGAAAATCAGCCGTTTTTGAATCCCGAAACACAGCCCCAACAAGCGCCTTAATGGCTTCTTCCTTATTGCAAGCTCCTATATCAGCAAGTATTTTGTCACTATCCAAATATCTGTTTATGTCTATCATAACCTTATCCTATTTGGTTCTTATTAAAGATCTAAACTGTGATTGTAACTCTACATTCCTGCGAATACAAGTATGAATTACTCTATTACACTTTCACTATAGTAGTAGCTGGGGTTTAAACCCCAGCTACTACTGGTTGCCTGGTCTCCGGTGACTTGGTAACCTGGTAACTGGTGACTTTTTCCCTTTCTATATCCTATTATCTATGAACTACCCACTACGGACTCTCTACCACCGGCATGCTATTCCGGAATATATCCCGGTTTTATTTTTCGACTTCAGTATACGAAGAAAAGCCTCTCCGTCGCCCGAAAGGATCCTGTGTGACAATTTAAGCGATGATTCTGTTTCATTTTCCATAATATTGTTCTTTATCCTAAACGATACAGTATCCTTATCCGTAAGGCGGGCTTCTGACTTGAAACCTATGGCATGCACTCTCTTTCCGGAATATTGTATCTCGAACACAAGCCCGATATTTTTCTTTATCTTCCATTTCCCGAACAACGTGACCGTCCGATTAACCGGATCTACCAGACGATTAGCCCTTACCCCTACTTCATACTTTATATATTTTTTATTAAAGATACCGGCCTTAACTTCAAATCCGAGATAAGAACCACCTCTCTTATTAAGCACATATGTTATACGCCCCTTCTCACCTATGTCCCAGTATCCCTTGAACGTTAAGGTGCGAGTATCTTTCTTTTTTCTTATAAGCACGGCCTTTTGATATTCATAGACTATTTGGTGAGCTTTATTTATACCCCATATCCCGGTGAAAGTAAGAATATCGTGGCGGCTTTTTTCTTTTTGAATATGAAACGAAAGCCTATTATATTTATCGGCTTTCCACGCGCCTCCTAAACGGAGAACATATAAAGTCTTCCTGCTATCCTTTGTTCTAGTCTTCATGGCAAAGAGCACTGATCCGGCTCCAACATCCAGTATCTCGCCTTTAACTATTATCTGTTCTCCAAAAGTTTTTCGGCATGTTTTATCCAAAGTTAACTTAAGATCATGCGACTCGGTCAAGGACCACTTGCCTTTGAGTTTGAATTGACGAGGCACTTTATTAGCCTCGGGCAGCGGCGCCTTAATGTGATAGGAAAGGTTATTGTTTTTATCAACACGAAACTTACCATCAATAACTTTTCTGAACCGGGGAAGGTCTGTAGTTGTGGCAGTATCCCGAAGGACTAACCGATTATACGGATCTACCTCATATCGCATAGATTCCATCCTCTTTTGGACGTGATTAGTAAACAATGATAACAGACTATTGACTATGGTCAATTGTCCATAGTCAATAGTCCACTCCCTAAACCCTATATTTCACAATAACAGGCACTACGAATGCGACTATGTAATAGATACCCGCAATGATAAAAATTATCCCGGTAACTTTTCTTGTGTAAAATTCGATCCTACTTAACTTATTAAACCAATGAGATATGGATAGAGTCCCGAAAGCTATCCCTACGGTCAAGACAACCACCGGCAGACCTGTTCCTAACCCATAGAAGAATGGCAGGATAATTCCGAATTTATTGTTGAGTGCAAGAGGTATTAAGCTTCCAAAAAATAAAGCCGCGGAAATGGGGCAAAATGATAATGCGAAGATAACCCCCAGGACAAAAGCTCCCCCCACCCCGGTTTCCGCGATCTTCTCTTGCTTGCCTTGAGAAATAGAGATAGAAGGAATACTGACCTTGATAATATTTAATAAAAAAAGACCCGATAATATTAAAATGGGTCCTAATATCCTACTCATATATTTCTGCAAAAAATTCGCTACAGCAGGAACGCTGACCAAAGAAAAAATGAGTACTCCCCCCAGTGCGGCGTAAACCATCATACGGCCGGCCGTATAAACAATCCCTAACATGATCACACTTTTAGGATGCATTATACGTTTAGATAAAAACGATATCGCCGCGATATTGGTCGCTAATGGGCATGGACTGATCGAAGTAAGTATACCCAGCCATAAAGCCGATAGGATAAGGGTTATCTGCACTCTTTTACAGCTCCTCTAGGAATTCATGTATTTCTTGCTGCTCGTACTCTTCAAATTGCGTTCGATTCCCTAAATATTCCCAAATCTTTACAAGATTTTTATTACGGGCTTCTTCCCCGTTCTTGATCAAAGAAAGGACCACGGATTTTGTATATAACTGATACTCCTCAACAAAATGCGCATTTTCCGTCTCATCAACATTCACCGCCGTATAAACAATAACTCCGGATGCAATCTCTTTGCCAAAATACTTATCTATAGTTTCTTTAGTGTAATCTTCGATCTTGTGACAACTCGCGCATCTAATGTCTCCGTAAAAATAATATACTATAAGACAATTCCCAGAAGCACCTTCATTTTTGATCTCAATAGCATTAGAAAAACACGCAATACTTAATATGAAAACACATAAAAATCCGACTAGGATCTTTACTCTCATTAAGACTCCTTTGTTTCTTCGATCCACTTTTTCATTTCTTCGATCTTTGGCACCTTACCCGAAGATTTAAGTTCCCCATTTATCCGCAATCCGGGCACCATCATGATCCCGGCCTCAACAATTTTTTCTATATCTTTCACCTTTTCAACATCAGCGATAATGTTCAAATCTGAAAGAGCCTCTTTCACCACCCTCTCAACCTGTTCACATTTAGGACACCCGGCCCCAAAAACCTCAATCAACATATAAACTCCCTTTTTATCCTAACTAATTGGGGACGTTCCCCTATTTATCTTTCTCGGGAAGATAACACTCCCGGTTTACGCTTTTCTTGTTTTTCAAAAGATGAAGATCCGGGCCGCCCGATCGTTACCTCGTACCATGGGGAATATATTGTTTTATTCTCGTTCTTATATATTGCTCTTGCCTTGAAATTGTTACCAAGCTTGCCTTCTGCTTTTTCAAAACCATCCCATTGATCCGGGTCTATGAGAACTTTTTTCACTCTCTGTCCCCCGGGACGGATCATGTCATACGTCCTAAGCGCTGTCATAGATTTAGTTTTCTTCTTCTTGATTATAGTTTTTTGACCTCTATCGTTTTCAAATTCGATTGAAAAATATGACTTCCCGTTTCGCTACCCGCTCTCCCATAACTTTTGAGAACTATTTGATGTATTCTCTACTATCAAATAAAAAGGCAACGGTCTCTGATAAACCTCTATTTTATTCCCGGGCGGTTTAATATATGTCATCTTATCCATATCACCGTCATACATGCGCCTGACAGCTATAGATAGCTCTAGATCTGCTGCGCTGCAATATTGCGCGAAGAATTGAACCGCCAGAAAAAGAATTACCGGTATGCACTTTCTAAACATCTTAGTCCTTTGCAAATTGGCTCCTTCGTCAGAGGCTTGACATACAATAGCCTCTAAAGAAAGAGCCAATTCGACTTCTTTTGAACCTCATCCCGATTCATAGGTTATTTCTGTTCGGCAGTTTTTACGCCTGCTTCATAAGGCATTTTCGCTGTTCCTACCGTAGCATCTTTAACTGTTTCTCCTGCTTTATTGATCGGAGCTGTTATGATCTCTTGGCCTGCGCCTTTCCCTGTGGCCCAATTCCAGAACTTTTTAAAAGGACTGATAACAGTTTCTGCAGTTCCGGATACAGCCTTACCAACAACCTTTACCGATTCATTAACTGCATTAGCAGGATAATTTATGGTGGCCCTAGTCGCATCTACTGAAGCCTTTTTGAAGCTTTCCTCAGCAGCCATGACAGTCGATGCGATTGAAAACGCAAAAACCATAAGTAATAAAATTGTCATTGTTTTTTTCATTCTTCTCTCCTTTGTTTGAATTACACAATTCCCGATCTTTTACAATGTCTCTCTCGTTCTGTTGGGGTGACACCACCCTTTATTTAATATTGTACACATTAGAAGAACTTACCTGTCACAAACTTCTAATGCAAATATTATACCCTAAAATATCTTATTCTAGCTATTTACTTCTCAATTTATTTATATTTCAAAGCATTTACCTGTAAGTGGGGAAATTGGGGACAGATCCCTATTTCTTCGCTTTCTATTCTTTCATTAAGGGGGATCTGTCCCCAATTAACTGCGCTTTGCTTATGGCTGCTTCTTTACCACTCCCGGAGTTTAAAGTGAATCCATTTTCATAAGTTATGACCTTATTCTCCTATAGCTTTTAGGAAAACCTCTTTACCGGTCTCTTCAATAAGCATCGCCAGCCTCTGTCTTGGTTTGGCGTTATTCTTATAAAATTCCACCACTTTTACTATCAGAGACAACACTTCTTCCTCGGTATAAACTTTATCAAGTTTAAATCCCATATGCGGCTCTTTGCCACCGCATCCGCCTAAATACACGGCATATCCTATGCGCCTTTCAGAATGTGTAAGATCAACGGCACCGTGTATGCCTATCTCGGAAGACTGTACCCGGGTGCAGGCATTCGGACATCCGGAGATTGCTATTTTAAATTTATGCGGAAGATCCATCGCGCAAACTATACCCCTCTTCTCTATCTTATCGAAAAGACTGAATGTATCTACTAAACCTCGTTTACACCAGTTATTGCCCGGGCACGTCGTCGTAGCTCTAAGTCTTGGTCCGGATGTCCCCGGGAGAACCCCTGTCTTCTTCATCTCTTTTTCGACTTCATCAATTTTACCGTATAGAATGTACGGTATTTCTATGCCCTGACGTACTGTAAGGTGAACTATGCCTTTCCCGTACTTCTCTGCTATTTCCGAAAGCTTGGACAAGTGACTTGATGCATAATTACCCGCAGGCATCCTCGTCCTTAAAGTAAATTCACCCTCATGTTTAGACCAAAGAAACCCTTTTTTTTTCAGTGCATCATAATCTATTTCCTGGCGTGTCATTTTCTCTCCTAATTGCTTCTTTTAAATCGCATTGCTTTACTAATAGCGTTTTGGGTTTTTTGAATATCTGATTGAGTATGCGCGAATGATATAAAATTGGCTTCGTATTCCGAAGGCGCCAGAAATACACCATTGGAAAGCAGCCTCTTATAAAACTTCTGGAAATCTTTTTGTTTATCGAATTTTAAACTAAACATTGAGCCGTATTCCGCAACTTCCAGGTTGTGTCCATTGTTTTTCGCCTCCTCTTTAAGCACATTCGTCAGACCTCGTACCTTATCTGTGAGCTTCTTATAATTACTTATATTCTTCAACAATGTCTTTAATGTCGCGATGCCGCTTCTCATGACGACCGGATTACCTCCAAAAGTGGATGCTTGATAAACTTGCCCTTCCGGGGAAAGTTCCTTCATTATTTTTTTGCTCCCGCCATATGCTCCTATTGGAAATCCTCCTCCGATGATCTTTCCCAGACAATATAGATCCGGCTTAATGCCCAGCGTGTTAGTAAGTGTCCCATATGAAAACCTGAATCCCGTTATGATCTCATCGGATATTAAAAGAGCCCCATTTTTTTTAGAAAGCTTCCTTATGTGTTTCAAAAAATCCCTGTCAGGGGGAATAACCCCGTAATTGCCCCCTGCTGGTTCAACGATGATGGCCGCTATTTTTTTTCCATGTTTAGCAAATATCCTATCTACACTATCTTTGTTGCCGTATTCAGCTAACAGCGTATGTTTAATAAACTCTCTGGGGACTCCTTTACTAAATGGTATACCCAGTGTAGCCAGTCCGGAACCGCTCTTAACGAGAAAATAGTCCGCATGACCGTGATACGAGTCTTTGAACTTGATTATTTTATCCCTGCCTGTATATCCTCTGGCAAGTCGCACAGCTCCCATAACCGCTTCCGTTCCGGAATTAACAAATCTTATTTTTTCCATGCCTCGTATAGCCTTATTAATGCCCTCGGCAAGTTCTACCTCATGCCGAGTGGTAACACCATAACTTACCCCCGCTCTTATAGCATTTTGGGCTTCTTTAATGACTTCACAATGGGCATGTCCCAGAATATTCGCACCGAACGAAAGGACGTAATCAATATATGCCTTGTCTTTTTCATCATATATTCTGGAACCTTTGGCTTTCTTGGCAAAAAACGGATCAGTCCCGACATAATTGAAAGACCGCACAGGGCTATTCACTCCTCCTACTAAAAGTTCTTTTGCTCTTTTTGTTATTTTTTCCATTTTACTTTACCCACCTCGCGATATCTTTAGCATGATATGTGATTATCAGATCAGCTCCGGCCCTTTTGAATGAATGCATTATTTCTTTAACTGTTTTTTCTTCATCCAGTATTTCCTTCCGGGCACCTTCCTTGACCATGGAATATTCCCCGCTTACGTTATATACGGCTAAGGGGCGATCTATCCCGCTTCTTACCTCACTGACTATATCCAGATACCATAAAGCGGGCTTTACCATAACTATGTCCGCTCCCTGATCGATGTCTTCCCGTATCTTCCTGAAAGCTGTTTCCTTATCCGTATAATCCAGCTGATATCCTCTTCTATCCCCGAATTTCGGAGCTGAATCAGCTACATTCCTGAAAGGGCCATAAGCCGCTGAGGCAAATTTTGCCGAATATCCCATTATCTTTACATCTCTAAACCCGTCTTTATCCAAAGTCTTTCTAATAGCCTCCACCTGACCTTCTGCCATAGCAGACGGTGCGACATAGTCAGCTCCCGCTCTGGCGTGTGAAAGAGCAGAAAGAGAAAGTGCCTCTAAAGTTGTCTTTTTGTCTATACCTTTTGTCTTGTTATTAATTATTCCGCAATGACTGTCATTTGTATACGCGCACAAACAAACATCTGTAAATACTGTCGTAGTCAGTTTGTTCTCTCTAATAAGCCTTATTGCTTCATTTACAGCATTACTGTCAGAATATGCTTCACTCCCTTCTGAATCTTTCTTTTCAGGGATACCGAATACCAGTATATTTTTTATCCCCAGTTTCTCGAGTTCTTTCACTTCATCTAAAATCAAATCCGGGGACATTCTGAAAACCCCTTCCATTTGAGGGATTTCCTCTTTCAGGGTTTTCCCTTTTTTTACAAAAAGTGGATATATTAATTCCTTCACATTAATCTTCATAGTCAATTTTATTCACCACGTTACCAACAATGAGAATTGCCGGCGGTTTTATCTTTTCTTTTTTTACTTTTTCTTCTATCGTTCCAATAGTCGCAACGGTTATTCTCGTCTCTGGCCTTGTCGCTTTTTCAATAAACGCGCACGGCACCTCATCTTTCCTGCCGCTCTTCCTCAAGGCTTTTACTACATTTGAAATATTGGCTACTGCCATCAAATATACAAGCGTTCCGCAACCGGGAGCTTCTATTTCAGCGTCTTTATCGCTCTTCCTGCCGGTAATGACAGCGACTGACTGGATCTCATTTTTCACAGTTAAAGGTATCCCAAAACTTGCCGGCGCAGCGAAAGCCGAGGTAATCCCCGGGATAACTTCTACATTTATCCCCGCGCTCCTTAAGTACCGAGCTTCTTCTGATCCCCTGCTAAAAACAAAGGGATCCCCTCCCTTAAGCCTTACCACTATATTATCTTTAGAAGCTTTATCGAGCAAAAGACGGTTTGTTTCGGACTGCTCTTTAAGATGTAGGCCATCCTTCTTTCCAACGCATATTTTTTCACAAGAATCTTTAGTATGATCAAGTAGCTCAGGCGCGGAAAGAAAGTCGTAAAGAACAAAGTCGGCCTCTTTAAGAATATTAAGCCCTTTCACGCTGATAAGTTCCGGATCCCCTGGCCCTGCTCCGATTATATATATTTTTCCTTTTTTAACTTCCATCTATCACCTCAAACAGTTTTATAAGATCCTCTCTTTTTTTCCTCACTTGCACGGCCAACTTTCCTTGCAAAGGATGAGATTTTACTACAGAGAACGGAAGGACTTGAGAAACTCGGCTTTCAAGTCCCAAGCGGATAAGAGCCGCATTGGCTACAATTATGGCCTCATATTCGCCTTTATCCAGTTTTTTTATGCGTTCATCCACATTTCCCCTAATATCCTTTACAATAAGATCAGGCCGAAATCTTTTTATAGCGTCTTTTCTAGACTGGGAACTTGTCCCGACGCGCGATCCTGACGGTAGCTTATCCAGAGTGACCCCCCCGACAGACACAAGGCTGTCAAACGGATCTATCGAAGCTGTCACTGCCGCTAGCGTCAGTTCCTCCGGAAGCTCTGTTTCAAGATCCTTGGCACTGTGCAAAGCAGCATCGATCCTTCCTTTGATCAAAGCCCGTTCTATCTCATGCGTAAAAAAGTCACTTCCTTCGAATTCATGAAGAGGGGTAGTCTTATCTTTGTCGCCTTTGGTTGCGATCTCAATTACTTCAAAGTTCACCTTTTCCATTCTTTTTTTTATTTCTTCAACCTGTTTAAGCGCCAACGGGCTGGAGCGTGTTCCTAGTTTTATCAGCATATCTATTTTCCTCTGCTTTTAGCTCTTCAATCGTTCTTTCTACAAGATCCCTTGCCTCCTTCGCATATTCGTATAACATATCATTCCTTTTGTCTATTAGACCGCTTAGATCATCAATGTTTATAAGATCAATATTCCACTTCTCACCGACAGAAGGATCAATGTCCCTGGGAACCGCAAGATCATATACTCGTACCTTCTTATTCATTCCTGAGGGAAAACTTTTAATTACACGATGCGGACTACTCGTAGCGCTTATCACTATGTCCGCGCTTCTCATAAGATCATTTGCTTCGGTAAAAAGCACAGCTTGCCCCCCCATCCACTCGGCAAGCCGCTTTGCTCTTGAATGTTTTTTTCTAGCTACAATATATATATCGGCCCCTTCGATCCGCTTTCCGGCAAAAAGTTGAGCCACTTTGCCCGTTCCTATGATCAAAACCTTTTTACCTTTTAAGGGTCCTGTTTTAGACAGGACATCTTTGATAACAATATCTGCTATATCCCCACTGATGTACGTGTCATACAACAGTCTCTTCCTTATTTCATGTCCCTTATACAAGATCCCTTTCAAGTATTCCCTTAAATCGGGATCAAATCCGTTTTGCCTTAGCCAGCTATCTAGCTGCTTTACTATTTGCTTTTCGCCCAGAATACGGGATACCAGTCCCACAGACAAACTCAAAAAATGTCTGGAAACCGAGTGTTTCCCTAAACCTATCCTAGCTTTACCGAAAATTCCGGGAAAGCTTTTTTTAAACGCGGTTATATTAGCATTTGCCGCTAATACGGAAGTTGCGACAGCATATATTTCCACTCTGTTACAGGTAAACAGTATTTCCGCCTTGCCGGAACGGAACTGCCAGAACTTCCTTATGTCGTGACGAAGAGAATAAGCCTTCTCCCTCTCTTCCAGCGACGCGTTCTTATGATCTATTCCTAAATAATAGAAAATCATGCCATTTTTCCTTTAAATAGTTCTTCAGATCCCTGGAAAGCACCGGATCTTTTCCGTCGGTATATACCGCTATCATCGCTTCGTCAAAACGCGCGACAGCAGGAGAAATATAATCGCTTAACCCGGGATCGTCTACCACATTAATTGTTATACCCTTTTCCTTGCTCCATTTGCTTACCTTAGCGTTCACGTTTGGATCATCCGTAGCCGCTACAATGAGAGAGGCATTCTTTATGTCACTTTTTTTAACCTTTCGCCTTACCCATTCAACCTTTCCCGTACGGTCAAGTTCGCGAACTTCGAAAGATGCAAAGGGAGCAATGATCCTGACACAGGCACGCGCCTCAAGAAGGGAACTTGCCTTTCGCCGGGCGACATTGCCTCCCCCTACAACCAGCACATTCTTATTCTTTATTTCTAAAGCTATAGGAAAGTAGTCCATTTTAAATACCAGCTCCGCCTTGGTTCTGTTTTAATGGACGTGTATGAATACCGCACTCGCCACCACACTTGCTTGTACCGATCCATCTCCCCGCCCTTTCATTGTCATCACTTGTTATTTTTGTGCAAGGAGCACATCCAAGAGAACGGTATCCTTCCGCATAAAGAGAATTTACCCGCACTCCGTAAACTGCCAGATACTGCCATACTTCGCGCTCCTTCCATATCAAGATTGGGTTAAGCTTTATGAGCCCCTCATCCCGTTCCTCTACTTCTTCATAATCTGTTCTGGTACGTCCTTCCGTACACCTTAGACCGGTCACCCAACAGTCAACATTCATTTCCTCAACAGCTTTTTTGACCGGCTCAACCTTTAAAAGGTCACAACATTTATCGGGGTCCGTCTCATAAAGCTTATCCGGAATCTCAACATCGTTCTTGTAAACCTTAAGCTCCGGATATCTTGAAACTTCTTCGTTCATAAAGGCTATTGTTTCAACAGGTTTATATCTTGTTGTAACTATAAAGCCTCGTATTTTGGCACTTACACGTTTTGCCAGGTCCCATATAACGACAGAATCTTTTCCGAGGCTGTTCGCTACAACCAAACTGTCGCCATACTTTTCATAGGCTTCTGATATAAGCTCCCGTGATCTATCCACCTTTTCTTTAAAATTTAACGTCTCGACTAATTGCTTCAGATCTTCTTTTTTTTCTAACACACTCATCATTCTCCTCCTTTTTAGATTTGATACTCTGGTCTCTTTTTCCTTCCGAACTTCACTTTCTCCCACAACCTCTCATGCCAGTAATATAGGAAGAACTTGACCGCATTCGCCCCTATACCGATCACAAATGCCTCTTTAAGATCCTTACTGTAAATGTAAACAGCTGCCACAGTTGTTACGACCGCAACTACTCGCCATGTAATGCTTTTTATAAATGATCTTTTCGGATGATCCACAATTCCCCTTAAATAACTATCTTTATCAACTTAATAAAGTTAAAGACAAAAAAATATATTATATCTGATACATAAGTACTTTTTCTTTTTGTGTCAGCTTTCTGCAAATATCAGCAAAAGAAACCTTGCCTAAAATATCTTCCATAGCGCCCTCTACCTCTTTCCATATGCCCACAAACACAGATCCATTCCTTAAGGCGGAATCCGCTATGGGCAAAAGATCACCGCTTATAGCCCTCATAACTTCACCAAGTCGTATATTCTCAGGGGACTTCGCAAGAATGTATCCCCCCTCCTTGCCTCTCGAGCTGGTTACCAGCCCAAGTCGTTTAAGCTGTATAAGTATCTGCACTAAATATCTTTCAGGCATTTCCTGGTTTTTAGATATTTGCTTAATATGCACCGGGACCTTGTCAGGCCAATGCAACGACAGCTCCAAAAGAGCCCTGCATGCATAATCACATTTTGCTGAAATCCTCATGCCTACCTCACCTTTACTTAACTATCATTATCAACTTAGTTCAGTATAAGCTTTTTCTCTATTTTTGTCAACAATTATTTCTAAATAACTGATGCTCTATTAGAGTCAAAGAATCATAGCTCACTTTGTTTGCTAGAGTCAGAGAGTCAATGTTGACCCATGCGAGGAGGATGGAGTATCGGGGATAGACATTAGGCAGAGAAGGACGATTTTTGATTGGATTTTTACTGGTGACTAGGTAGCTGGCAACTGACTACTGGAAACTATTCACCATTCACTTACTTACTTCTTTTTTCTTGAACTTGCCCCGGAACTGGAACTGTTTTTAGGGCGTCCTTTATATCCGGTGCGCTTATAAGGCGCACTGCTATTCCCGCCGCTTCTCTTTCCCGGACCACGGCTTTTACGTTTAGGCGCCGCACCTGCTATGAACTTCTCACTTGGAAGTGAGGGGTGTTCTATAATAGGCAGTGCTGTCTTTATGAGAGACTCGATATTGCGTATCTCTTTACCTTGCTCCGGGGTGGCGAACGAAATAGCGCGTCCTTCGTGCCCGGCTCTTCCTGTACGTCCGATCCTATGCACGTAATTTTCCGCGTCATCCGGAAGATCATAATTTATCACTGTTTCTATACCAATAACATCTATACCTCGAGCCGCTATATCGGTCGCGACAAGAATTCTGTATCTTCCGTTTTTGAAACCCTCAAGCGCTGCCTTCCTCTGCTTCAGAGTGCGGTCTGAATGTATCTCCGCTGCGTTATACCCCATTTCTGAAAGCATTTTTCTGATCTTTCCGGCTCCCCGACGGGTCCTTGAAAAGAGCAGCACCGAACCCCTGTACTGATCAAGAAGTTTAGCTAGCAGTTTCTTTTTAGCTTCTCTTTTTACTATGAACAGCTCCTGAATAATACGCTCTGCGGCAGTTCCTGAAGGAGCAACTTCAATGTGAACGGGAAGTTTCATATGTTTGGTTCCCATTGAAACAACTTCTCCGGGTATAGTAGCTGAAAAAAGCATCGTCTGTCTTTTTTTAGGAATATGTTTTAGAATACGTTCTATGTCCGGTTTAAAACCCATATCCAGCATCCTGTCAGCTTCGTCCAGGATAAGTATTTCCACTTCTTTCAAATTCATTGTTTTCTGATTCAAGTGGTCAACAAGCCGTCCGGGTGTAGCAATGATAATCCGCGGTTTCTTTCTCAATATCTTAAGCTGTGAATGTATAGGAACTCCTCCTATGATAACCACAGTATTTATCCCGAATAAAGGCGCCATCTTTTGAAAAGTCTCATTTACCTGCATAGCTAATTCTCTGGTAGGGACAACCACCAGACACTTGCCCATATTACGGGAAAGACGCTGGATAACCGGTATCGCAAAAGCCAGAGTTTTCCCTGTCCCCGTCTGAGCCACTCCTATAATATCAGTCTCATCTATAGCTATCGGGATAGCTTTATGTTGGATCGGTGTGGGTACTGTAAATTTTAATTTGTCCAATATTTCAATAATTTTAGGGGCAATACCCATTCCATCAAAAGAAATATTTGTTTTTGGTTCTTTAGTCATAATATTTTAACTCCTGTTTTTATGTAACCTGTTTATTCCAAGTCTATCACAAAGACTTGCTTGCCCGTTTACGATCCTGCTCATTCAGCTGGATCTTTCTAATACGGATATTCTGTGGAGTTATCTCCACCAATTCATCGTTTTCAATAAACTCAAGCGCAAACTCTAGCGTCATTTCCCTTGGCGGGATAAGCTGAATAGCGTCATCAGATCCGGAAGCCCGCATATTGGTAAGTTTTTTACCTTTCATCGCATTGACAACAAGATCTACCCCTTTGTTATTCACGCCAAGAACCATGCCTTCATAAAGATCGTCACCGGGACTAGTAAAAATCTCCCCTCTTGCCTGTAAATTATATAATGCATAGGCGATCGCTTCGCCGGGCGACTGTGAAACAAGTACGCCTCTCTGTCTGGAAGGCATATCCCCTTTATATGTTTGATATTCCAGAAAATTCTGATACATGACTCCATTTCCGCGGGTCATAACCAAAAACTCGCTCCTGAACCCTATTAGCGCTCTTGAAGCTATAATAAAATCCATCCTTATCGCACCGGAAGAAGTTGTAGTTATATTCCTCGTCTCCGCTTTCCTCTCGCCAAGAGCCTGCATAACAGTGCCCTGGTATGCGGTAGTCACTTCAACAACCACTTCCTCAACGGGCTCAAGCACCTGTTTCCCGGCATGCTTTAAAATTACCTGAGGCCGGGATACCTCCATCTCGTATCCCTCGCGGCGCATTGTCTCGATCAAGATAGCCAAATGAAGTTCTCCCCGTCCTGATACTTTAAAACGTTCGCCTCCATCCACCTCTTCAACTTTTATCCCAACATTTATCTTTGCTTCATGCCCCAAGCGTTCTCTAATATGCCTCGAGGTTAAATACCTTCCTCCATCCTTACCTGCAAGAGGACTGGTATTATGTGAAAAATTCATAGATATAGTAGGTTCGTCTATCTTTACCGTGGGAAGTCCTTTTGGTGAGTCGACACAAGTAAGCGTCTCACCTACTTGTACATTTTCAACTCCCGCAAGCGAGATAATATCTCCCGCAATAGCTTTATTGCACTCTAACCGGACCAAACCCTTACACTTCATCATCTTTGTTACTTTAGCTTTATCAATCGTACCATCACGTTTTACAACAGCAATAGGATCACCAACTTTAACTTCTCCGTGAGATATCCGCCCAACAGCTATAATGCCTACATATGGATCATAATCAAGCATTGTCACAAGCATCTGAAAAGGCATTTCCGGATCAGCGACAGGTGGTAACACTCTATGCAATATTGTTTCAAGAAGCGGTTTCACTGATTCTCTCGGTTCATCAAGATCAAGTGTAGCATACCCATCCTTACCTGAAGCGTACACTATAGGAAAATCCAGCTGTTCATCCGTAGCGTTCAATTCACAAAAAAGATCAAACGTCATATCTGCGACTTCATCGGGACGAGCATGCGGACGATCCAGTTTATTAACTACAAGGATCGGTTTTAAATGCAGTTCTAATGATTTTTTCAAAACAAATTTTGTCTGAGGCATCGGCCCTTCAAAAGCGTCAACCAGAAGAAGCACTCCATCTACCATCTGAAGTATTCGTTCTACTTCACTTCCAAAATCGGCATGACCGGGAGTATCAACTATATTAAAAGTTACTCCCTTAAATTCAAGTGAAGCATTTTTAGAAAGTATAGTTATCCCTCTTTCTTTCTCAAGAGGGTTTGAATCCATGATCGCTGTCTCCCCATCCTTAAAATCGTATGCCCCGGTATATTTCAGCATAGCGTCAACAAGCGTAGTTTTACCATGATCAACATGTGCGATGATCGCAAGATTCCTTACATCTTTTCTTCTTTTTTTATTTACCATAACTTGTTACCCTTTACCATATCTTATGTTTTTATAAACAGTTCTCACACAATAAAAAACCGCAAGATTAAGAGTTTTAACCTTGTGGTTAAGGATTACCTAATTTGACTATATAAATATACTTTTGATAGCTTTGTTTTACCTTAATCTTCAAGGCCTACAGCTCCACTCTTTTAAGAATAATCCTAAAAGCCTTGAGATATATCAAAAAGTGATCAAGGTTTTGCTTTTGAAGAAATGCTTTTTCTGAAACGCTAGGATGGTAACGAGACACATTACGAATTGATCTTCGTTCTGTTTCGTGACAAGAAAACGGTCAGATCCGATTTCAGACATTGCGTTATTCCCCAAACGCTTACTTGCAGGAGCCGCATAATGCCTTTGGATCAACATCTCCAACCGTCCCTGAAAGTTCAAAAAGTAAGGCCCGACAATGTATTGCCAAGCCTTACTTTTGGTTTTTACCTTATTGCTTTGCTACGTTTATAGCTTCCGGACCTTTCTGTCCCTGCTGAACTTCGAATTCAACGGACTGTCCTTCGTCTAAAGACTTATAGCCTTCACCCTGAATCGAGTTATGATGTACGAATACATCCTGACTACCATCTTCAGGAGTAATAAATCCATACCCCTTTGAGTTGTTAAACCATTTTACTGTTCCTTTTGCCATCTCTACTTCCTCCTTTTGGAAATATTGTAGTATGCCTTATGCAAAACGCATAAGTCTTTATATATAAACAATTTATAAAAATTGATTTCTTGCAATTTCCTCCATTTGTGATATGCTATAAGTATATCCCTTTCAACAACTTACAACAAA
>Ga0075122_10000145_pt1 | contig 57171 bp, 61 predicted proteins | sample AntAceMetag02UKB_FD_69790 | JGI IMG/M metagenome (GOLD analysis project Ga0075122, IMG submission 69790) | Saline lake microbial communities from Ace Lake, Antarctica - Antarctic Ace Lake Metagenome 02UKB | ecosystem: Environmental > Aquatic > Non-marine Saline and Alkaline > Saline | place... | reverse complement strand
ATATTGGCAATTGGAAAAATTCGACCCCCCTTCGTATATTATAAAAGCAATTAATTCCACCGACGACAAAACCACATAAAACAACTCAACAGCGACGGTAAAATTTCATCCCCCCACCCAGAATCGAACTGGGCCACAGCGGGCTACAACCGCCTGCTCTACCAATGAGCTATGGGAGGATAAAATATCATACAGGATTTCCCTTATAAAGTTTTAGTCAACTCGATAATATCGTCAAAGAACCTCGGCATTCACAGACGCCCCCTGTGTGGAAAAATCAAGCGAAGCAGATTTTGCAGCCACAATAAAAATATGAGAACGGGGATTCTTTAAATGGCTCGAGAAACCCTACCCAAACCAAACACCAACCCAGTGCCCGACAAAATGAGAGATCACAACGACGATCACAGCAATCAAAACATGCTCGGCAACAACCATAAACGGATTATCTCCACGCTTCTTTGCCAAGACATAATTAAACGCTATCAAAAGAAAGGCTCCCCAGATCAGACCAGCCAAAATGGCCCCGCCCATTTCCCAAATCAAGAACGGAATAATAAAGCTAGAAGCCACAATAAACTTCGTCAAGAAAGTAGCTATCGTCGCCTCCCAAATATAAGCATGACTATTCCGCTTGCTCGCCTCCTCCGCCATATGAATCCCAAGCGCATCAGAAAACGCATCAGCTATAGCCACAGTCAAAATTCCCCCAATCACCGCAAGTTTCAACCCAGTCCCAGCATTAAGCCCGACCATCAAACCGACCGTCGTAATAATACCCGACGTCAAACCGAAACTCACCCCCGTCTTTATTGAACCCTTCATTAGACTATATATTCGGAGAGTTTAAGAAGTTTATGATCAAGAACCCAACTAACTCAGATCAGCAAGGGATATAGCACCCCTCACAAACGTCCCCCGCGCGAAATCTCGTGGCAAAGCCCGGGATGGAGCCCCGATAACAACAATTGCTCAAATAATAAAAAACAAAAAACTTATATCCCGGCTCACCCCAATAAAAGCATGAAAGTATCAAATTACGAAGACAAAGAGTTCGTCAAAGAATATGACAAGAAGCCAATCGGCCAACCGTATATCCTCTACCCCGGCATAATCAAAGCCCTGGGAAACCTAAGCGGAAAGAAACTACTAGACCTCGGATGTGGAAGCGGCGAGCTGTCCCGACAATTAGCAAACTGTGGAGCACAGGTAACCGGGATAGACACATCGGCGGAATGGATCAAAACGGCCAAGGAAAAGGCAGGAGAGAACAAAAATCTGGAGTTCATACAAATGAACGGAGCAGAAATGAGTCAGTTCGAGAACGAGTCATTTGACGCTGTAGTAATGAATATGGTTTTGATAAACGTCGGCGAACACGAAACATTCGAAAATATTTTTATGGAGACCTCTAGAGTCCTAAAAAAAGATGGAACACTGGTCTTCAGCGAAATACACCCAGCATGTTTCGTGGAAAAACAAGAAGCGACAGAGCGGCAAAATCACACAGAAGATTTCTCATACTTTGAAAACGGACAAGAATTCGAATCAGTCGTCACGTTAACAGACGGATCAACCATAAAATTCAACGACATACACTGGACGCTTGAGGCATACACGAGGATACTCGAAAAAGCTGGGTTATTCATCCATAGACTTATCGAACCAATGCCAATAGAAAGCGCTCCTAAAATTCTCAAAAATATGAAAGTGCCAGAATACCTTCTACTCAAAATCAAAAAACATTCCTAGAAAAGTCGTAGCGTAAACTCCCGACGGCAAAACAAACGAAAGCGAGATCTTCTTCGAACCCTCAAAATCCTCGTCATCCGAAATATCAGCTTCCAAATCACTAACCTCGACAACCGCCTTCCTAAAAGACCCCTTAATCCTCAAATACGGAATCTCCCTAACATCAAAGTCACTTAACTCCAAGCCGTGCTCTGCCAAAACGTCCTGCTCGATAACACCAAGTCCACCATCAAAAAATCGAGTCTTATGCCCCATCAACAAACAATTCTGCTGACCCTTCTTTGTGAAATCCAAACCCTCATCAAGCGCCCTTTCCAGGACATCATTAAAAATCTTACTCTGCACCGAGTTAACAAACATCAACATATTCTTCCGCTCTGCCCTTTTTATCGCTCCCAAAAAATCACCGGGATTCCTCGACAAATAAAACAGCATAGACTTCTCCAATCTCAAATAATGCGGAAAATATTTCGCGGCGGCCACAAAGTCCTTTTCACGGGCCAACTTATCTCGAGCAAACTTAAGGTCCGGCCTCTCCTTCTCGCTCGAATCAGCCAAAATCGTCCAAACAGCCTTCTCAAAATCCCGCTTCAAAATCAACTTCCCTATCTTAACATTATTCCCCCTCATCGAACCAAACCGCTGCGCCCCAAAATAATTCGGGAACCATTCCATCCCGCGAATCCGATTAACAATCTTCATCGCGCCCTTCTTATCGACGTCACGAACAACAATCCTAAAACGATTCCCCTCAAGATAACCCATCTTAATCTTCCGCTTCGCCCACTTGAACTTCTTCAAAACGATATTCGGATGGCTAAAACTTTTCACCCGCTCCATGTTCGGCTTGAAGATAGAAATACGCTGAGTCGTCCACGCCCTCTTGTCCTTAGACCCACCATAGCCAATCGAATCAACTCCGAAACCAAGCCCCTGCGCGACTTCCTTAATCGCACTAAAATGATCCAGATCGAACTTCTCCATCTCACACCATAAGAAATCCCTCGGATCATCCAAATCTAAATTCCCAAGATCCGTAGGCCCAGACTCAAACTTGCCAGAAACACCACAATCCCACTTATCTCCAATTTCCTCGACGATAAAATCCTCGACTCGATGCTTCAGCTTACCGGATACTTTCTCAATTGACTTCATAAAACATCCAGCAAATAAGGGTATAAAAGACTATCCGACTAATCTTAAATTACTTGCAGAACAACTCATCAGAAATCTAGCGCACTCACAAACGACCCCCCGTGCGGAATCTCGTGGCGAAGCCCGAGATGGAACCCCTTAAAAATACAAGAACAAAATTGCCCAGATGGACCACAGATCCTAATCTCCATGAACCTGATCGCTCATAAAATAAACATGATTCGACTCAACTTCGTGAATCTTACCATCTTTCTCGAACACGGACAAGGCCGCTGGCATAGCAAACTTACCAACGACACCGACCTTCGAATACACAATATAACTGAACACCCTAGTCTCTCCAGCGTTAAGATCACCGATATTCCAGTGAATCCTCCGGCTAGCCGCATCAATCTTATCCGGCTTAACGGTACCAAACTTCTTGTAAATCTTCACAATCGCAGGAACCTTATCAATAAGACTAACATTTTCGACATCCTTCTTCGCCTTCAGGGCCAACTTAATCCTCAAAGCATACTCGCCACCTTTCGTACGAACATGAGAAACCGACTTATGAACTTCAATTTTAGTCTGCGCGAATCTCTTGATACCGAAAAATAAAACAATCAAAAGAATAATTATCAGAACCGGCAAAACATAGCTAGTCCTCGCCTTAATCACAAAGGCATCAGTCGGACCCAAGCGACTCTTCGCCCAGGTATACTCCACCACAAGACCGCTACGATCAGCACTTGCCGGATCGACATTAAAGCTAGTAAACAGACGCGAAATAATATTCCGCTCCATTTTAACCTCGACGCTCTCGACGGTATTGCCAGCATTTATCTTCGCCACACTCTCCGTCCGAATCAATAGCCCGCCAACATCGCGAGTCGTAGTAATTCCCTTCTTCTCCCCAAGATACAAATTCCCATCAACCTTCACCTCGCCCTCCGGCGTATCAAAATAAACCTCAATCACATAAACCCCCGCCCTGGTCTTTCTCAGGCTATCGCTATCAAGCTCGACCAAAATCTCGGTAGTACTCAGCGGCTCGATATCAAAAGTTTCTTCTGCGTCAAAAAGAACAGACGAAAACCTCGCGCTAACATTTCCCAACGCAACGTCTTCTAGATTCTCAATCCTCACCATCGTATAATTATCCTCAAGGCTAACTGAATCAGAACTAATATCCAAAACATCCCTCAAGTCCATAAGCTTCACATTAAACTTGTTGTCAAATTTCTCGACGCCCCGATGGTTCAAGGTATAAGTAAAAGTATAATATCCCTCGACGTCCAAATTATCGTTAGGGGCAATGGTAAAATCCTTACTAATAGAACCACCGTCAATCACAAAAGTCTCCTTGGGCTCCATAACGATATCCGCCAATGTGTAAACATTGTACACCCCGTCGCTAGCATTACTAATATCAAGACCAAGCTGGATAGAATTCCCGTACTCACGAACGATAACATTGCCATCGAAATTCTCATTAATCTCAAGCGCAGACGCAAAGCTCAACAACATCAAGCCGACAAAAATTATAGACATTAATCTCATACCAAAATCAACCAGAATTATTTTATAAAGATTATCGTGATCCAGCACCTACTTCCTAACGACCCTCAATCTCAAGAAATGCCTTAATCTCACCAATGAACTTCTCGGACTTGGCAATCAACCTATCCTCGTACTCCTCGATCGTCGTCCGAACAATATACTTATCATAAACACCCCTCATAAACTTCCAAAGCGGCTTATCCTCCCACCTGCTCTCGTAGTCCTTATTCAGAGAAGCCTTAACCGTGATCTTGACCTCGCCCTTATTCGTAGACTCCTTCTTGCCATCACGCTCGACCTCAGTATCCTTCATCCCCAGGATATGCCAATCAATATAAATATGATTCTTAAGATAATCCGAGACCTTCTTCGTAGCCTCCCACTTCAAAATAATCTCCTTGCCAAGACTAGAAATTTTCTCGGTGTACTCCTTCTCCATAACATCATAGCCCTCATCCTTCAACCAGTCAAAACAAAACTTATACACATCTATATAATTCCAGTACCCCTTCTTCTTCAACTTTTGCTTGAATACCTCGTCTTTCTGTGCCATCTTTTATAGCTATAAAAGAGTTAATTGGATATATAAATGTTTTTGGTAAAACATTTAAACTTAAACCGACTAGGGAAATAATGAGGGCACTGTTATTCAACTCAAAAGACTACGAAGTCGAATTCGATAGTTACGCGAACCGCCCGAAGGGAATAATACCCGAAGAAGTCGCAGGAAAAGAAAAACAGGAATGCCATGAATGCATAGTGGCATTCATAACAGTAGAAAGGGATGATGAAAAAGATATAGTTGTCGAGGGAATAGTAAAAGAAATTGAGAAAATGTGTGATGAGGTCGTTCGAGAAAAAGTTGTGATCGTCCCATTCGCGCACCTCTCAAACAACCTAGAAAAATGGGATAAAAGCCTAGAAATTCTAGAAGACATAGAGCTAGAATTAAAGAAAAGCAAACAAGTCATGAGAACTCACTTCGGATCCAACAAGAGCCTTTTATTAAAAATCCACGGACATGCTGGGAACGCAAGATACCGGGAATTCTAATTACCGTCTATTATAACAACCATCGCACAACCACTGCACCTCATCCTTAATAAGAATCTCAAACTCGCCGCACTCCTCACAAATCCCCTGCTTCCGCGGCCCCCTCATATCACGACGCTTCAACTTCTCCGTCTCTTCCTTAATTTTTATTGTGGCCGCAATCATCTCGAACAGCCCCGGATCAATCCTCAAGAGATCCTTCATCGTCAACATCCCGATAACCCTCCCATTCTCAACAACCGGCAACTTCCTAACCTTCTTTTTCTTAAACCGCTTCATCGCGTCAGTTATATCCGCCGACGGTTTTATCGTCACGACCTTCCTCTTCATCAGCGCCTTCGCCTGAATATTTTCCAAATGCTTCACCGACTTCTTAACAATCGCCCAAAGAATATCCTTCTCCGTCAAAATCCCCTTCAAGACATCCCCCTCCTTGACAATCAAACTCCCAACCCTTTTCTTAATCATCGTCTTCGCACAAGTTTTCAAATTAGTCTCAGGTGAGACAGAAATAAAATTCCGCGTCATCATATCCCCAACTTTCACACCGGTTTCCATACCTATAACAAGTCACTTTTCTTTAAATATATTTAGAACTTTTTTAGGGTGACAGCAAAATGATGTTGTGAGTTCCAGCAATATTCATCAATCGAAAACCCAGTCGGGCAAACCCAGTCAAAGAACCACGACACCTTCACAAATGCCCCCTGTGCGGAAAAATCAAGCGAAGCCGATTTTGTAACCCCTCAAGAAATAGCATCGCAACCAAAAAACTACACCACAATAATTCTTATAAACAAAACCGAGCTTCACGAAACATGGTAGAGGGAATCACATCAGAAGAGGGAAATAGAATCCTCGGCAGAGACGCCCAGAGAAATAATATCTTAGCAGCAAGAGTCGTAGCGGAAACTGTAAAAACAACCTTAGGACCTAAAGGAATGGACAAAATGCTCGTTGATAGAGCCGGAGACATAACGGTAACAAACGACGGAGTAACAATCCTTGAAGAAATGGATATCGAACACCCGGCCGCAAAAATGATTGTTGAAATCGCAAAGACTCAAGAATCCGAAGTCGGCGACGGAACAACGACTGCAGTAATGCTCGCCGGGAAACTCCTCGAAAACGCAGAAAGACTTCTCGACCAAAAAATCCACCCAACGATAATCACACGAGGCTACCGATGGGCAGAAGAAAAAGCCCAGCAGATTCTGAAAGATCTCGCAATAGAAATCGACTCCGAAGAAGAATTGTCGAAAGTCGCACAAACCGCAATGACCGGAAAGGGTGCAGAATATCTTAAAGAAAAATTCGGAGAGATAATTGTCGAAGCTGTCAAGGTCGTAGCGGATAACGGCAAGGTAAACCTGGACGACATAAAAATAGAGAAACAAAAAGGAATGTCAATCGAAGATACCGAACTGATCAAGGGGGTTGTAATAGACAAAGAAAGAGTCTCGCTAGAAATGCCGCAAAAAATTGAGAACGCAAAAATTGCACTTATCGAAGAAGCACTAGAGATCAGAAGCCCGGAAACAGAAGCAAAGATCGCCATTTCTTCACCAGATCAACTACAAAGTTTTCTAACCCAAGAAGATTCGATCCTAAAGACAAAAGTCGAAAAAATAAAAGAATCCGGTGCCAATGTCATCTTCGTACAAAAGGGAATCGACGAACTCGTTCAGTTCTATCTAGCAAAAGCCGGAATATATGCGACGCGAAGAGTCGCAAAAACGGATATGCAAAAACTAGCAAAAGCAACCGGGGCCAAAATCATCTCGAAGCTAAACGAGATAACAGGAGAAGACCTAGGATTCGCTGAATCAGTTGAAGAAAAGAAAGAAAATGAAGACGGAATGACCTATGTTCTCGGATGCAAAAACCCGAAAGCACTAACAATCCTTATCCGCGGCGGAACCGATCACGTCATAGACGAAGTTGAGCGAGCAATCCACGACGCGCTAGGAGATGTAGCAGCAACCATGAAAGATTCAAAAGTTGTAGCGGGCGGCGGCGCGATAGAAATGGAACTTTCAAAAAGGCTGAAGACATTCGCAACAACATTAAAAGGAAGAGAGCGGCTAGCCGTAGAAGAATTCGCAAAATCACTTGAATTCATCCCATCAACTCTGGCAGAAAATGCAGGCATGGATCCAATCGATGTTTTAACAGAACTTAGAGCAAGCCACGACGCAAACAACCGAAACGCCGGACTAAACCTATTCACGGGAAAAGTCGAAGACACACTCATGCGAGGAATCTTGGAACCCCTAAAGGTAAAAACTCAAGCAATCGCATCAGCATCTGAAGTCGCAATAATGATTCTACGAATAGACGACGTCATCGCCGCAAAAAAAGCGCAGGGAAGGCCGACAAGCATCGGCAATATGCAAGGGTATGATTAAAAGATATCACTATAAAGTTACTACAATAAAAAGATTTAAATAGCGCGACCTCTAGAGCAATCCATGGCTGGAGAACCAGATACTCAAGGAGAACCTACATCATTTGAAAGACAAGTACACTCTAAATTATCTGAGATAGCAAGAACCCTGAGAGCTTCTAACGTCATACCTGGAATAGAATACCAAGTAAAAAGAGGTAAGTATGAGGTTAATTTTTGTATGGATAATATAGTAGTGGTACCAATTACTGAACTCCTCGCGCTAGGGCCAGATAGACAACATTACAGCTTCTTCACTAAAGGACCCGTTATAAGAAGCATCATATTGGTAGAAGACCTAGGCGGACGAAAAAAGCGGGCAGGAAGCTGTATTAACGCTGAGGCATCGAACCTCGCGGCAGAAGAAATGGTACTGCCATACCTCAGAGAACTGGCGAAAGAACACGACCTGAAAGACGTAGATTTTAGAAGGCGCGGATACAATGGCCCGATGCTCCCAAGAACAAGACCGATAAGTATTTTCGGGTCAGAGCTATAAATAAATAAGCGGGCCTCGACAGTAAGCTGCATACCCCTCCGGGGCAAATTTCACACAGGGTTCAACCCCGAAAATGCGCGGGCCTCGGCCTACCGGCATGAAATTCTGAGGAATTCCAAATTGAACAATTCCCTCAAGAAAAATGCGTTGCGGGTCGTGAGCTTTTAGGTCTTTGACAAATAATATTCTAACACGAACCTGAAAGCGAATCAGGATTGAACCGTTCAATTCCCAAAAAAATGCGCGGGCCGGGAATTGAACCCGGGCCCCAACGTTGGCAACGTCGAATAATAACCACTATACTACCCACGCGATACAATTGAGAGATATTGCTGATTTAAAAAAGTTTAGATCGTCCAGTCCGTCAAAGAATATAGCGCCCTCACAAACTGTCCCCTGCGCGAAATCTCGTGACGAAGTCCGAGATGCAGCCCAAATAAGAAATCACACATCCAAAACAAAAAACCCCTACTCCTCAACCGAAACTACTTCTTCCTCATCCGCCGGAACCCTCGTCAAATCACTAACCTTATCGCCCACCTTCAATTTGATAACCCTAACACCCTGCGTCGCTCGACCCATCACTCGAATATTCTTCACCGGAGTCCGAATCACAATTCCCTTCTTCGTCGTAATAATAATATTATCCTTCGGGGCGACAGACTGTGACGCCACGATATCCCCAGTCTTATCTGTAACCTTCATATTAATCACACCCTTGCCAGCCCGACCAGTCAATCTATAATCTTCAATCTCACTCCTCTTCCCGTAACCTTTCTTCGTAATCGTCAAAACCGAAAACTTACTCTTCTCTTCTAGTGGCAAAACTTCCAAAGAGACAACCTCGTCACCTTTATTCAACTTGATACCACCGACACCATAAGAAGCCCGTCCCATGGCCCTAACATCGTCGCTATTAAACCTAATCGCCTGGCCCTTTTTCGTCACAAGCAAAACCTTTTGGGTAGCCTTAACCGGCCTAACATCAATCAAAGTATCTCCAGTCTCCGCCACCTTAATCGCCTTAATGCCACCCTTTCGCGGCTTATCAAACTGCGACAACTCAATCTTCTTAACAACGCCCTTGCCAGTCGCCATCATCAAAAAATCCTCAAACTTCTTCACCGGCAGAACCGAAGTAACCTTCTCATCTTTCAATGCAAGCAAATTAATAATTGCCTGACCCTTGGCAGACTTGGCCGACGCCGGAATCTTGTGTGCCTTCAACCAGTGAACCTTTCCCTTATCCGTAAAAAACAAAATGTAATCATGAGTCGAGCACGTCATCATTTCCTTAACAAAATCATCCTCGGTCAAATCAGAACCGATAACACCCTTGCCGCCCCTTCGCTGTTCCTTATACTGCTCCAAATCAATCCTCTTAATATAACCCTTCTCCGTAATCGTCACAACAACGTCCTTCTTATCCACAAGAGCCTCCTCATCAAGCTCCTTCGCCGATCCAACAACCTTAGTCCTCCTAAAGTCCCCATACTTATCCTTTAACTCTGCAAGATCCTTCTTAATAATCTTCAAGATTTCCTTCTCATTTCCAAGAATCTTCCTCAATTTTTCAATTATATCTTTCAAATCTTTTTCTTCACTCTTCAATTTTTCAAACTCCAAGCTAGTAATCTGATGCAACCTCATATCAAGGATCGCCTCGACCTGCTTATCCGACAACTTATACTTTGCCTTCAACTGAGCAGCAGCATCCGCCTTTGTCTTGGCCGCACGAATCAACTTAACAACAGCGTCAATATTTGACTGCGCGATCAAAAGACCCTCAACAATATGCAACCTCTTCTCGGCCTTATCTAAATCAAACTCCTTTGTCTTTCGGATAACAACCTGACGGTGCCCTACATAAACCTTGATGTACTCCCGTAAAGAAAGCAACTTTGGAACTCGGCCAACAAGCGCCAGTATATTAGCATTAAAGCTCGTCCTCATGTTCGTGTACTTATATAGCCTATTCAATGTAAACCGTGGCTCACTACCCTTCCTCAGCTCCATAACAACTCGAACCTTACCCTTAGAAGACTCGTCCCGGATATCCGAAAGATCAGGCAATTTCTTATCTCGAGCTAGAATAGCAATCTGCTCAACCAAAACAGCCTTATTCACCTGATACGGAATCTCCGTAATAATAATCTTCGTCTTATCCCGCGCCTTCTTCGGTTCCTCAATCTCAGCCTTACCCTCGAGAACCAACCTGCCCTTACCTTCGGTATAAAGTCTCTTTATCTCACCGCTTACAGTTCCACCCGTCGGAAAATCAGGAGCCTTAATCGCATGAATTAATTCCTTATCATCACATTCCGGATTCTCGAGATAAGTCGTAATCGCATCACAAGTATTATTCAAGTTGTGCGGCGGAATATTTGTAGCCATACCAACAGCGATACCGCTTCCACCATTCAAAAATAAATTCGGCAACTTCCCCGGCATGACAATCGGCTCCTGGAGAGTATTATCGTAATTATTCATCATCTCAACAGTCTTCTTCTCGATATCATTCAAAATCTCATCCGAAATCTTTTCCATCTTAGCCTCGGTATACCTAGCCGCAGCCGCGTTATCTCCATCCATCGAACCGAAGTTACCCTGGCCGATCACAAGCGGATACCTCATCGAAAAGCTTTGGGCCATACGAACCATAGAATTGTAAATCGCCATATCGCCGTGAGGATGATACTTACCCATAGTATCCCCAACAATACGACCCGACTTCTTCGTCTGCTTACTGTGATGAAGGCCCATCTCATTCATTGCCCAAAGAATCCTACGGTGAACCGGCTTCAAGCCATCTTCTGCCGACGGCAAAGCTCGAGCGACAATAACCGACATAGCATAATTTAAGTAAGCTTCACGCATCTCAGAAGAAATCTCAGCATCGATCAACTCCTTCGCCTGAACACTATCTTTAAACGCGTTCTTCCTTGCCTGAAACTCCGAGGCTTCCTTTTCCGCTTCATCCATATCTTCAATCTCCTTTATGTTTCCGTTTTCAATTACTTTGTCCTCTTCAGAGGGTATTCGCTGCGGCGCATCGTCATTCATTTCTTTACCCCCGCAGCACGAGGGGTACGCCGAGCGGCGTGACTCCTCCTAGATTTTTTAGCAGTCCTTTTCTTAACCTTCTTTCTTTTCGTTGTAGCCAACTTTCTTTTCGTTGTAACCAAAATCGGGAAAGTTCCCTCGAGTCCACAATCCAAGCATCTCTGACGAGGAATCATCCCGTACAAATTAAGCAACTCAAAAGTATACTTAATATTTGTCGACTTACACTTAGGACAAAACTTCACACGAAGCTCTTTATCGCAGTCACACTTCTTGTCTCCACACAATTCACAAATTGGTTTTTCCATTACAAATCAACCTCCGCCTTATCTGCATTCTCCTCGATAAACTGTCGACGCGGAGCGACTGCGTCGCCCATCAGCAAACTAAAAGTCTCATCAGCCTCAACCGCATCTTCAATCGAAACCTGCTTAAGCCGCCTCTTCTTCGGATTCATCGTCGTCTCCCAAAGCTGCTCATCATTCATCTCGCCAAGACCCTTAAATCGACTAACTTCCGGATTCCCACCAAGATCCTTCAACTTCGCCTTCAGCTCATCATTTGTATAAACATAATAATCCTTATTCCCCTTCTTAATTTTATAGAACGGAGCAACCGCAACAAAAACATGCCCGGCTTCAATCAATTGTGGAGTATACCTGAAAAGCAACGTCAACAAAAGCGCCTTAATATGCTGGCCATCAACATCAGCGTCCGTCATAATAATAATTTTATGGTATCGAAGCTTATCCAGATTAAATCCTTCACCCACCCCTGTACCGATGGCCGTAATTAAATTGGAAATTTGTTCCGAGCCCAAGGCTTTAGCCGGATTAGACTTTTCAACATTCAAAACCTTACCCCTCAACGGCAAAATCGCCTGAGTCTCTCGATCTCGTCCACCCTTTGCAGTACCACCAGCCGAATCACCTTCAACAACATAAAGTTCAGTCAACTCTCTCTTCTTGCTCGAACAGTCAGCCAGCTTACCCGGCAAACCACTCCCGCCGCCAAGAGCACTCTTCCGCCTGACTAAATCCTTTGCCTTCTTCGCAGCCTCCCTGGCCCTCAATGCCGCCGTTGCTTTATTCAAAATCGCCTTAGCAATACTCGGATTCTCCTCAAAAAAATCAGTCAAGGCCGAAGTCGCCATCGAATCAATTATCCCCTTGACCTCACTGTTACCGAGCTTGGTCTTCGTCTGCCCCTCGAACTGTGGCTCACTTAACTTCAAAGAAATAACTGCGGTAATCCCTTCCCGAACATCGTCACCCGTAAGCTTCTGTCCCTTCTTCAAAATTCCCTTCTTAGCACCATAATCATTAATCACCCTCGTCAAAGCCGACTTCAAACCAGCGACATGAGTCCCGCCCTCAATCGTATTAATAGTATTAACAAAACCCTGAATATTTTCATTATAAGATTCCGAATACTGAATCGCAACCTCAGCGACAGTTGAACCTTCCGACCTCTTAAAATAAACCGGCTTAGCGTGGATCGGCTTTCTGGTTTTATTTAACCACTGAACAAATTGCGTTAAACCACCCGCATAACAAAACGACTCCGACTTTACCCCCGCAGCATTAGGGGTACTCCGAGCGGAGCCTTCCTTTTCGCCTCGCCTATCGGTAAAAACAATCTTCAAGCCAGCATTAAGAAAACAGGTCTCCCTAAACCGCGTCGCTAAAGTCTTATAGTCAAAATCAACAACTGAAAAAATATCTCTATCAGGAATAAATGTAACCTTCGTCCCATGCAATTTAGGATCCGCCTTACCTAAAACTTTCATATCAGCCTTAGGTTTACCTATCCTGTACCCTTGAGCATAAATCTTCCCGTCCTTAGTGACTTCAACCGTCATATCTTTTGACAGGGCAGAAACAACTGAAATACCAACACCATGAAGTCCTCCCGAAACTGCGTAAGCCTTGTTATCAAACTTTCCACCAGCATGAAGCTTCGTAACAATAATTTCCATAGCCGGTCTCTTGTAAACCGGATGCAAGTCAACAGGCATTCCTCGACCATCATCTTCGACAACAACCGAACCATCCTTATTGATCTCAATAGTTATCGTCGTGGCGATCCCGGCCATGTGCTCGTCAACCGAATTATCGACAACCTCGTAAACCATATGATGCAAACCATACTTATCTGTAGAACCAATATACATCCCCGGCCGCCTCCTAACAGCTTCCAGACCTTCCAGTACCTTAATGTCCTTCGCCGAATAACCGTCATCTTTAGCCATTATAATATTCGAAAAACCTCTTTCGTAACATCAAAAAACAATTCTACTTTATAAACATTTAGGTGAGAAATTTGGTGTTTGTCGACGGTGAAACAGAATTAGCCCTATTTCTTAACAACTTTCTTCCCAACCTTACCAGCTACTTTCTTAGCCTTCTTTGCAGCAGCTTTCTCGGCCTTAGCCTTCCTATCAGCATCAGCGACCTCAAGCCTTGTAACCCTACCAGCCTCGTGCTTTGCCTTCTCGGCCTTAACAAGATCAGACTTTCGAACCCACTTAACCTTCTTATTAAGCCGACCCATTTCAGAATTTTTCCTACACTTCGAAGAGCAATAATACCGCGGCTCTCCAGATTTCTGAACTACCGTAGTCCCTTTGGGAAAACCATAAGCCTCTCTGCAAAATGAACAAACTGGCATCTTAACTCTGCGACCCCCGCTTTATTCGCTTCATTATTCTTCGAGCTTCAATCTCAGTTTCTCTTAACATCAAAATATCTCTCTTCTTTACCGGGCCCCGAACATTTCGCCTCATAGATTTACCTCGGTTTTTACCTTGTAGAATTTTACACTTTACCTGCGTGATCTCGCCTCGAGTTCCACCTCGCCCAAGAACCGCCTCGACGATCGCCGGCACAGCTCCCTCTTCAGTCAGCTTCTCCGAACCCGAAGATCCTGCCTGTTTCTTTTCCTGTTTCTTTTCTGCCTTCTTAACTTCTTTTGCCATTGTTTTATGAAAGAATGGCAACATGAAACTTTTTAAAAGTTACTTTTACCATTGTTAGTGTGAGTAAATCCTAAGGATTTATTTTATTGAGTCGAGCTTAGCTTCACCAGCTTCGATCACAGCGACAGCAGCGGTCGGTCGGTTGATTCCCACAGAGATTCCAAGTTTCTCTCGAGAGTCCGCCTCCACAAACTGAATTTCCTTTTCCTTACACAGGATAGGCAAGTGCTGCGTCAATTCCTTCGGATCAACATCAGTAGCAACGACAACTAATTTGGCGACGCCACGCTCGACGGCCTTAGTTACTTCGTTGACACCCTTGTCGACCTTACCGGTCTTAGCCGCTTTCTCAACAACATCATATACGGATACCATTTTTCATTTTGTTTGCAAAATGAAAACATGAAACATGTTTTCATGTTACTTTTTTATTATTTGTTTAGTTCCAACCGAGAATATAAAACCCTCGCAGCCACTGGCCGTTCATTGGTATAACTTAATCCAAATTTGGGTATATAAAGTTTGCGTAGAAACTTCACCGCCCCAACTTATCCAAATTCTCGCGATACCAATCAAGCGTCCGCTTAACGCCCTCGTCAATCCCGACCTTCGGCTTGTAGCCCAACGACCTAATCGCAGAAATATCTAGTTCAACTTCTTGCGGCTGCGTAATCTCGGCAGGATAAAAGTTCTTGCTACCCCTGCCGGCCAAAAAAACAAGTAAGTCCGCAACGTAATCCAGAGGTATCCCCTCCCCAGCAGAAATATCAAAAGCCTCATTTTTCTGGGCCATCGCCAATAACATGCCATCTACAAAATCATCAATGTAAGTAAAATCAAGAGTCCTTCCCGAGCTGCCAAAAATCTTCAGCTCCTCGCCTCGCAACGCGGCCCTACACCAAATGTCCATCAACCGACTAGTCTTATCATCAAAGGGCCCGTAAACAGTGCTCGGACGAATAATCACATAATCCACCCCATAACTCTGGCTATACCCCTTCACGAGTTCTTCACCATAAAGCTTCGACGCAGTATAAGTATTCTTCTCAGGACTCAGGACCCTCGAAGACGAAGTAAAAACAATTTTAGGTATCTTATGGCGTCGACAAAACTCCATGACCTTATGCATCCCAAGAACATTATTTTCAAACGCAAGATCCGGGCCCCCGACACACTTGTTAATCTTACAAAAACTCGCGAGATGAATCATCATATCTACAGGCTCAGACAATTCGATATCATCTAAATCATTCAAAGTCTTCCCGTCTCTTTCATCAACTAGCAAAACAGCCTCGTCGCCTCGTTCCTCCAGCCTCTTAAGAAGAGAACTCCCGATCAACCCTTTATGCCCTGTCATCACGAACTTCATATCACAAACAAAAGATCAGGGTTTATAAAATTATTTCCAACTTACCTCAACATCGTCAGTCCTTTCCCTCGGCGCGATATCCACCCTATCCAAATCAGATTCACCGAGCCCGGACTTAAACATCTTCCATCCCAAATACGCAATCATCCCAGCATTATCAACAAGCAGCGACCGCTCCGGACAAAAAAACTTAACGCCTCGCTCCTCACACATTATTCTAGCCATCTCCTGTAGCCTAGAATTACAAGCAACCCCGCCGCCAAGCAAAAGCTCTTCCTTTCCCGTATGGGCAAGCGCCCTTTCAGCCGCCTCGACCAACATCGCAAAAACAGTCTCCTGCATCGCATAACTCAACTTCTCAATACTATGTTCTTTCTTGCCCGTTTTAACATCGAGATTCGGAGAATCTCCTAAAGAGGGTACACCCTTGCGTGCATCAAGATAATTCTTAAGCTTAGTCTGCAAACCCGAAAACGCAACATCCATCCCCTTAATCGAATACGGAAGCTCGAGTAAATCGTCTTTGTCGGCATAGGCTTCCGCTAACTTCTCAACAGCAGGACCCCCAGGAAACCCCAACCCAGCAAACCGAGCAAACGTATCGATAAAATTCCCTACACCTAAATCCAACGTCTCACCAAAAACACGATACTTACCCGCCTCATACGCAATAATCTGAGTATTCGCCCCTGACGCATAAAGCATCACCGGATCTTTTACCCCAATCGTCTTCCCAATCTCCAAATGCGCAACGCAATGATTAACGGGAACAACCGGGACCTTCAACCTCTTCGCAGTCTCCTTAACAAACTTCATCCCCTCAAGTAAACACGGCCCCAACCCCGGAGCATTCGAAAACGCAATCGCCTCAATCTCCTCCTCGCTAATCCCTGCTTCAGAAAGAGCCTCCTCGTATAACTCGCCAGAAACCTCTGCATGATGCTCTCTCACTTCCAGCGGAATCATCCCACCCTCCTCCGTCGTATAACTATCCTTAACATTCGATAGGATTTTGCCATTGTAATCAACAACTGCCACGCCGAACGTATGCGCAGTCGACTCAACTCCGAGTATGTATTTCATAAAAAGATGAGGAACTGGGGATTTTTAAGATTGAGGGTTGTCGTCATTATAACTAGGTTTATCAAAAAAGAGGTTGCCTTCAAAATCATAAAACGTAGAGGGACGTCCTCCGCGAGAATCTCTAAGAGGAGATCTCCGAACAATGTTTTGGCCCCAACACTCATAAGAATACCAAGCACCCTGGAACTCTCCATTTAAGTGGATTTCTCGAACAACCTTTCGTGAAAGCTTCTTGCCGGTCAAAACTGCGATAGCATTTTGCACTCTTGTCTTAAGATCACTCATGCCCCACCCACCACCTCCAAACTTCAATAAATTAAGAATAAAACAAAAACTCAAATGGAAAATCTTGCACGATGCAGAAGGAAGGGGAAGAAAAGTAACAAAACTAAAGCTCATGGAATCCAGATTCCTCCCAAAAGAATATTCAAGCCCCGCGGTAATAAACATCTACGCCGACCGCGTCGTCAACGTCTCGTGGCAAAACTCCATCCCAATCTGCTTCATGATAATCAACAAAGAAATCGCTGACTCATACAGGAAGTGGTTTGGGTTGTTGTGGAAGAATTCAAAGAAATAACCGAACCATTTACCAATTACTTCTTCTTTCCAGAAAATAACTTAACGATAGAACCCCACTTTAAAAACACAACAACCCCGAGAACAACGACAACAGCTATCGAAGAAACAATAATCCAATTACCTTTGATCCACGCCCACGCTGTAGAAAACCAGCTCAAAATACCGCCCCAAAAAGAAGGCCCCTCCTCAACAACATCATCTACTGCCGAGACTCCATTTTCAACAACCTTAAGAGAAGTCCTCTCAATAACAGTTTCATTCAATTGCGTAGCCGAAACAATAATATCAAGAAGTTCATTGGAGGAAAATCCGCTCACTCCCAAAAAGTAGATTCCCGTTCTATTTCGAGATAGCTCGCTGGAACCATATGTCATATTTCCAATTTGAATAGTCAGGTTCGCGACATCTAACGGATTACCGAATTCATCCTCGATTATAATTTTTAATGTATTATTCTTGTCAAGCGACCAAATTCCCTCTTTGACTATCCTAATCGTAGTGATTACCGGACTCGAAGGCGTTGTCGCGGGGCTCGAAGATCCGCCGCCGCCACCTCCACCGCCACTAGAAGGAGTCGTTGTAGCCGTAATCGCTACGGTGAAGAATACAATCTCGGAATAATTATTGAGTCCTACAGTATTATTACAATAAGCAGTCAGGTTATAATTTCCATCAGACAAACTCAGAGTCTTGGTGAACCCTGTATTCGTAGAGTTTGCAGTTGTCGTCACGTTATCCGCACCATTCAAACTATATTCACAGTAACCAGACTCATCCAATCTGATATCAACAGGAACGCTTGCGCTAGTATAGGTCGTATTTTCGGGGCGATAAATTTCTACCAGCGGCGAAGTTGCATCAACCGTGAAAAACACCATAGATGAATTCTCATTCCCGGATGAATCATTTACAAATACCGTAATATTATTAGATCCCTCAGGATAAGTTCCAATCGAGATGTTTGGACTAAAGGTTAGATTAGAAATCAGACCCGAATCATTTGAGTACCACCAAATTGACTCTGTTCCGTCGCTGGTTACATTAAGATCTATGATCGTTGTGTTTAAGTAAGAGGTGTCCGTCGGAGAATGGATCACGATTGTGGGAGGCGTCGTGTCAGCCGCTGTAGCATTCATATTCAAAACAAAATTCAAAACAGTACTGTCGTTATTATCTGAATCATCCCAGCAACTGAAGTTCACAGAAGCGGTTTCGTTTGACGTAAAGGCGCTCGCATTAATAAAATTGTAATGAGTCGTGTTATCAGATTGGTAGGTCCATCTTGTATCATTTAATGAACAATTTCCTCCGGTTTCGCTAATTGACAAATTAATCCATCCGGTATAATTGTATAGGAAAACCTCATCTTGTTCTGGAGTTATGAATGTTATCGTTGGTGCTGTTGTGTCTATTGTAAAAAAGACAGTTGATTCATTCTCATTTCCAGCTGAATCATTTGCGAAAACTGTGATGTTATTTAGCCCTTCAGGATAACCTGGGATCGTGATGTTTGGTGAGAATGTTAGGTTTGTTATTCCTGAGTCGTTTGAATACCACCAAGTGTCGATGGTTTCGTCGGCTGTCACGTTTAAAACTATTGTTGAGTTTGCTTGAGTTGTTCCGTTAACTGGAGAGTGGATTGTTATTGTCGGTAGGGTTGTGTCAGAATCATCCATGTCCAATGTAAAATTCAAGAGAGCGCTGTCGTTGTTGCTGTTTGCATCCCAACAACTTATATTCACTGAGATTGTTTCGTTAGTTGTGAATGAACTTGTGTTAATGAAATTGTAATGAGTTGTGTTGTCTGAATAATAATCCCATCTTGTGTCGTTGATTGAGCAGTTTCCTCCGGTCTCGCTTATCGAAACATTTATCCAACCAGAGTAATTCAAAAGGAAAATGGCATCCTGAGCTGGTGTTATGAAAGTTATCGTTGGGGCTGTTGTGTCGATTGTAAAGAAAACCACTGAGCTGTTCTCATTCCCAACTGTGTCGTTACAATAGACAGTCCAATTATTTAAACCTTCAACCGTCTCCATTGCTGTGAAATTTGTTCCCGCTACAACTTCTGATTGGTTTGTTAATCCGCTATCATTTGAGTACCAACAACTGTCTGGCAAATTTTCGGAATGTGTGTAATTTAAGTCTACTACTGACAAATACGTTGTTCCATTGATTGGATAAATTATCTCTACAAGTGGAGCGGTTGAGTCAATTGTGAAAGTCACATCGTCCCTAGCTTCGTTTCCAGAAGTATCATTAACCCATATCCATATCGTGTGCGTAACATCACTCCAAGATCCTGTTAAATTTGCACATGTTGGAAGAGTCGTATTTGAAACACCCAAATCGTCTGACCACTTACAAGAATCAACGGCCGTATCATCCGAAGTGACATATTTTACATCAAGTGCCGTGTCTGTTGAGTTTGTTGTGTTGACTGGTTCTGTAATTGTAATTGTTGGGTTTACGATGTCCGCGGAGCTCAGAGTTACTGTTCTATTTACATCCCAATCACATAATCCAGAAGCATCACAACATTTAGCATTCCATAAATAATCATCATCTCTCGGAAGACTGATATTGAGTCCAGTTAAGTTTGTAGTTCCGGTAATATCTATTGTTGTTACATTTATCTCATCTGTAGAATTCCAAATATGATAAGTCACATTAGCCAATCCAAAATCATCAGTACAAGTTACATTAAAAAATGAATATGGAACTGTTAATATTGATTCATTATTGGGGGAAGTCAAAGTAGATTCTGGTTTCACATTAGCCACATAATCATATATAGAAACTTCAACTTGTGATAAAAGTATTGGAGACCATGCCCGGTCTTCGGTTCCGCTATAATTGTAAGTAACATTTACTTTTGTTGCTGAATCTGAAATAATAAAATCATTTGCATTTCCAGAAGAACCGACATTTTGCCAGGCTTTCCACTCTACTCCATCGTGAACTCTAACTCTGAGAGAACTGGAATTTTGATTCTCATGGTTTGTTTTTACAGAAAAACCGTCATGTCCTGCAGCTACATCCACTTCAAAAGTTTGGTTTGCATTTCCGAACTTAGACTTATTTAGACCGTACAACTCTGCTACCTCTTGGTCACTAGCTGGATGATCCAATATTATAACTTCATCCATATATCCCAGACAATCTTTACCATCCCTTCCAGACATTAAAACCATGTTTGTCGAGCTATTCATTGGGTGGAGAACTGTTGTATCTATATCTGCCACACCGTTAACCCAGGTTTTAAGATTAGTTCCATTGATACTCATAACATAATGCACCCAAGAATTAATACCCGGCACGTTCACGGTTCCCGTTGTAGAGCTAGGTGCGGCCCCATCATAAGTATCAACCTCAAAATACATCGGGTCATAACTTGCACCGACACTTATCTTAGCCGCAAAGGCTGCATTGCCAGCTCCACCCCATTTATCCACCAGATACACATCACCAACAGAACAGCCAGAGGGCTTAAACCACAGGCCTAAAGTAAAATTATCCGCAATAACTGGATCAGTAAATGTTATATCATCTGCATAGTCATCAAAATGTATTGCTCTTCCTGATTTGGCCTCGGTGCTTACAGTCTTCGTATCTGTTAAATCGTTTGTATGAAGATTTACCACCCAGCCATCATCTGGATGATGTTGACAAATAAAATCATACAAAACATCATCCTCGATATACACCATCGGACAAGCATCCTGATTATCTAATATCGGTGAATCATCTGTCTTTCTCCAATTTGTTCCAGTTGGTGAAGTATCAAACCACGCATCTGTCACCCAATTCAATCCACCATCAAGTCTTTCTGTTAATAACCAGTAGATGCTATCCTGATAGAACATATCTGGAGCGGCATTACTTGTAACTAGATCATGATCCTCTGCGGTGATTAATCCGGTAAATGTTGTAGCTCCCCTTGCTACCATATTGGTAGATCCATCATATTTATTCCATACCATATAAATATTACCATCAACCTCGCGGTTGTCAAAGAAGTTTGGATTATTTGATCCAAGACCAGACCCATACGGCGTTATCGCTACTTCGTTTGAAAAAGTTATACCATCGCTACTATTCTTTAAAACAATTCTCTCGTAATCTCCAACATTAACATAATATTTTGTATGTGCCATCCAGAAAGTTTGAGTGTCGTTGTCAAACTCTACAGTTGGCCATCTTATTTCATTACCACTCATAATTGTTCCATATGTTGTATAGTTCGATCTATCTGTTAAGTTCTCTGTCCACCAAAGATCAAACTTTTTCACAGAACCTCCGCCTGGAATTTGTTCACCAACATACATCCAATAAGTATGACCTCCCCACTGACCAGTTTTATTCGGTCTGACAACTGAAAGAGTATGTGGACTAGAATCTCCAGTATGATCTGTTGCATTTAATATTCTGATATCTCCAATCTCCGTGTAAAATGTTTCGATGGCCCCAGAGGAAACATAAACTGCGCCAGTATTTGTACCCTCGTTATCTCCGGCCCAATTATAAATTGTATCCGTGTTAGATTCGAATGGTAAATAAAAGGCAACATCACTCGCAACATTCAAATGACAATAATCATTTCCCTCACAAGCAACTCCGTCCAGCGTACTTTCATTCGCGTCAAAATTTCCTGTTGTGTTTATCGTATAAACTATCGGAGTTGTTATATTATAAACTTCGTCGTATCCGTTTCCCCAAGCATGCCAAGTATATTCATAATCACCACCACTGAAACTATCGAAACTTATCGAAACATTGTATTTGTCTACCGCCGAAATATTAGTAGCCGTGTAATTAACATCATCTATTTCCAATAAAACAGTTCCATTTGTATTTTCGATAGTAACATTAAATTCCGCAGTTCCCATATCAACCAACGTTGCATTATTATCCTCTAAATCGGTAAAAATCGGAATCTTATCGTCTGGAAGTAAAAAGGTCACCGTATAATTTGTTGCATTTGAGGCACAATATTCTGCTGCCTCACAACACTGTGCGTTCCAGTAATAATCATCTTCTCTCGGAAGTGTTACGTTTACTCCTGTTGCATTTGATAATCCGGTAATATCTACGGTTGTCTCATTCACTAAATCTGTAGAGTTCCATATTGAATAAGTTACATTTGCTAATCCTACGTCATCAGTACAAGTTGCGTTAAAGAATGAATGATTTACCGTCAATACTGTTTCATTTGCTGGAAAGTCTAAAAATGAGACCGGGGGTTCATTTGTAATATAATTTTGTTCTCCAATTTCTATAGCAATATAATCGTAATCGTAGAGGGAATTACAAGCGGTCCCATCTGATTCCCAACATGCCGCCTGAAAACCCGTAGTAGACTTAGATTGAAGAACACAAGTACAAGCCGATGTTCCAGCAAAAGCTTCAGTTACAAGCGTTAAAAATACTGCATAATTTGTATCGGGAAATGGCGTTAAATATGTGACAGTTGGCGTAGGATCATTTCTAACATATCCGGCTTTAACTTCTATTCCGCCACTAAGATTATACTCGCCCCTGGTAAATGCAACGTAATCCACACTTGTAACTGTCTCGGCATTATTCACATCATCGTAACACTCAACTTTGAAGCTACCGGCATTTTTTGGAGAAGTCGCTCCTAGGTCTGTATCTACTCCACACATTGCAGTATCAGAGTCAGTATAAACCGATAGGACTACTGAATATTCAACATCTGGAAATGGCTGCGCAAAAGTTACCGTACCTGCGCCGACGTGAACTCCCGTCTTTATGAAGAAATCATCAGTAGAATTACTGATATTATACTCTCCGGCGGTTATTGCTCCATATTGAAAGCCGACACCCTCATCAGCTCCCTCGTCATCTTCGGTTTTAACATTGAACTCAGTGATAGTTTTGCTTCCAGCTTGTATTGAATAGACTGTATCAGCTGCTGTCTCATTAGCCAACGTCATCGTCACATAGTCATTTGACACCATTGACGTGAAAGATGGAACATCATTTGGATTAGATGTTCCGGTATCTCCGTCGTCAGCGATTCTTAATCTTAAAGTTCCACCCTGCGTAACTTCAACATCTTCGGCTAAGATGAAAGAAGTCATCACAATCATAAAAAAGGTAAGCACCACTACCAAAAATACCTTAGATATCGAGTTCTTTGAGTTTATCTCCATTTCACTTCTTTGTTGCCAGTAAATAATATACAGACTTGCATTATCACACTATTATATAGGACACCTAATTTATCAATCTTACTAATATCGAAATCTACACTTAAAAATGCTACGACGACTATGCGACGCACTCGCCAATCACGACGCAGCCACCGTCGGACAAGCAACTGTGCTTCACGCATCCGCCAACGACAAGATCTTCGCCAACCCTATTTAAAAATTTATATTCTTCAAAGATAGCAATGAAACATATATGACGAAATCCCAAAAATCTATAAATCTCAACCCCATCAACATATCATGCCAATCTACGCAATCCAAAAGCATCAAGCATCACGCCTCCACTACGACCTTCGCCTCGAAAAAAACGGAGTTCTAAAAAGCTGGGCAATCCCAAAAATACCCCCAAAGGTTAAAGGAATAAAACGACTAGCAATCCAAGTCGAAGACCATGCACTAGATTACGCAAAGTTCGAAGGAGAAATCAAAGAAGGTTACGGCAAAGGCAAGGTCGAACTCTGGGACACTGGATCTTACAAAATCGTCGAGTCAAAACCAAAACTCCTAGTTATAAACATCAAGGGCAAAAAGCTCAAGGGAGAATACTGCCTCGTCAAAACCGGCTTCGGCAAAAAGAAAAACGGCTGGCTATTTTTCAAGAAATGATTATTGATCGAGCCTATCACCTCAGACCTGTCAAGGGATTATAACACCTTCACAAATGTCCCTGTGCGGAAAAATCCAGCGAAGCAGATTTTGGAGCCCATTAATAACACAAGCCCCCCCCCAAGCAACCAAAACAGCTTACTCCACAACAGAAATCTCAAAAGCACGAGTCAGAAATATGTGATAGAATATCCCCAAATTCAAACATGAGCATAAAATTATAAATACTACCCCATCTTCTTCCATCCATGGCATCCGAAAAAGAAAGAAGCATTCTAGATCTTGTAAAACTAGTCTCTCCGGGGAACCCACTTAGAAACGTAATCGACGACCTCACAAGATCCGACCTTGGCGCAATGATCATTTTCGATTCAGAAGAGCTACGCTCACAAAACATTGTAGAGGGCGGATTCAGAATAAACTGCCGCTTCACCGCGCAAAAACTCTTCGAACTTTGCAAAATGGACGGCGCAATCATCGTTTCATCTGATCTCAAAAGAATACTGTGGGCAAACGTCGTAATGAACCCAGATACAACAATTCACAGCATAGAAACCGGGACAAGACACCGGGCCGCAGAAAGAACAGCGAGACAAGCACGAACATTCGCAATCGCCGTCTCAGAAAGAAGAAGAAAAACAACACTCTACGCCGGCCAATCAAGATACTACTTGAAAACAACCGACGAATTAGTCCGAAGCATCAGCTCATCACTCCAGGTTCTAGAAAAACAAAGGGAAAATTTCGACGAACACTTGATGAACCTAAACGTCTTAGAAATGTCAGAAATGGTTTCCATCAGTGACGTCTGCCGAGTAATACAGCAATCTGAAATGATGCTCAAAACCTCAGAGGCCGTCCGAAGAAGTTTCACCGAACTCGGAAAAGAAGGCAGCATCATGCACATGCGATACCGAGAACTACTAAAAGGCGTAGAAAAATCCGAAGACAACTTGCTTAGAGACTACTCGATCATCTCCTTAAAAAAATCACGAACGCTCTTGTCGAACATAACATTCGACGGGTTACTTGACCTAGAATCAATCGCAAGACTAATCCTCGAAAAACCCCTCGAAGAAAACATCTCACCGCGCGGATACAGATTTCTATCTCACCTAACACTATCAGAAAAAGAAATCTCTATCGTCGTCAGACAATTAAAAGATCTAAAAAGAATTCTCTCCGCTGACTCCTCAGATCTCGAGCCAATGCTAAAAAATCGCGCAAACACAATCAAGGAAGAAATCGCGAACCTAAGGGAACAGGTCCTCAGCGGAAAGGTGGTCTGCTAGGAAGCTCTCTCGTTAATCTGGTCCAAGACAACATAGCCCTTATCAGCAAATTCCTTCATCAAACCTTTTCTGTGATCAAGTAGTTCTACGCTCAAACTATCTAGTAAATCTTTTTCGGAGATATCTCTTGCATGACAATATCCTCTTGGAACTAAACTTGTTCCACATAGCGGATCTATCGCATATACCATCTCCTTCTCGCCATCAATATAATTATGAAGGTTGGCCGTAACAGTATAGCCCCTCCTTGATTCATACATTTGGGGTGTCCACTCATCAGAACGGCTAAACTCCCGGATATTATAATAAATTTCCGAACTTTCTCCATCCATATCTTCATCATCTACATACGCATCATCTAGATCCCTCCAATCGTCCGAAATAACCAATGGCGAAAAAAGGGCGACCCACGATCCCAAACTCATATTTTCAAAAGCCTTCACAATTTGTTCACCAGATTCACCCCCCATCTTCAGCTCCCATTTTTACCCCCAATCTTATCTCCATAAAGACCCGCATAAAATCCTGATATAAATTTTCTCAAGTCACTATTCTCAATACTCGACAAGCAAGATAGACTTGGAGTAACTTGACGAAAGCCAGAACGAAAAGAAGATACAACATTTGGATGCTCAATATAGTCATAAATTCCTATGCCCCCCACTAACGCACCTCCCGAATTAAAAGCCCCCGCGCAATAAATATCCCCGCACCCCAGGCCCGTCATAGGGCCCCTGCCATGAGTGTTTACATACTCCCAATTATTATTTTTACAAATATTTTCAATTATTGCTCTTGCCGTACTTATTTTAAGGGGCTGGCGATAGACACTAAGCCCTAACTCTGTTTTACGCCCAGTCCAATCATTAACATAATCAAACAACCTTTGCCCCATCTTTTTCGCTCTATTATAAGCCCTACTTTTTTCAACCCGCCCCTTCTTATTCACCCTATATTCGACCTCTCGTTTCTCTTTCTGTTTTTTAATTTCTGCCTCTTTAATCTCTGGCTGATACTCTACAGCCCTAAGGTCTTCAAGGGGTATGTGTTTTCTCCTCAATCCTAAAAACCCTGTTCTCAAAACAACTTCTCCGTCTCCATTATAGGCTATATCAACAATTTTCCCTCTTGCGAATTTTCTGACACCATATGCAGGAGATCCAACCTTATATTTAACAAACATACACTCGCCAGGAATAATTGAGCCACCCTCAACCCCAGAAATCAAAAAATCTCTAGTTCTTTTATTAAGATCACAAAAAAGATCAAACCTTTCGTTTAACTTCAAGGCTTCTGTATGAGCCCCAGCCATCTCTTTCCTTCGCTCGTCATCTTGTATTTTTTTTGTTAAACTTTTCATTTTATTTCCCCGCGAACCCTTGTTCACGACTTAACAGTACTAACATAATACACATATATAACACTTCCCGCGCAATTTTCTTACAAATAGGCAAAACTTATAAACATAGTACACATATTAACAATATGATCAGTCTAGATAAAAAAGACCGCAAGCTACTAACGGCTCTAGATGAAAACTCCAGATATTCAAACGCACAACTCGCGAGAAAGATTGGGCTTTCAAAACCAGCAGTAGAGTACCGTATACAAAAACTACAGAGAAACAAAATCATCTTAGAATACTACACCGTCGTGAATTTTACAAAACTCGGCTACTCTCAATATAAGGTTTACCTAAAATTTCAAAATACCTCTCCGACAGACGAGCAAAAAATGACTCGTTACTGGATAAATGACAAAAACACCACTTGGGTCGGACAAATCAGAGGACGATGGGATCTAGCCATCTCGGTACTCGCAAAAACCAATTTCAAGTTCGGACAAATTCTCTCAGAATTCACAAACAAGTTTTCAAAATTCATACTAGAAAAAGATATCCTACTAACAGAATACTCGCCAGTATATCCAAGAGAATATCTCTCCGCAACAAAAAAGAAAGAATTCACTTACGGTCAACCACTCTCGTTAAGAGAACTAGACGAAACAGATTTAAAAATCCTAAAAGAGCTTTCCGCAAATGCCAGAATCCACATAATCAAACTAGCAGGAAAAACTAACCTCAGCAGGGACGTCGTAAACTACCGAATAAAAAAACTAACCGAAGACCGAATAATCAGCCAATACCGATGCTACCTCAACCTCCAAAATCTTAACATCAACCACTATAAAATAATTCTTAGAACAAAGAACCTCAACGAAAAGTCAGAAGCCAAGCTCAAGGGATATATTTCAAAACACAAAAAAGCAACACAATTCCTAAAGCTGATTGGATCATGGGACATGGAAATAGAACTCGAAACGGAGAACGAAAACGAGCTCTACGAGATACTCCAAGAAATCAGGGGGAAATTTTCAAATATCATTAGAGACTTCGACATAATCAGAATTACCAAGACATTTAAACTAAATTATTTTCCATTTTAACATGTTGCACCTCACTCAACTCCAGGAAATCCGCGAACAACTCGAAGCATCGCAGAACCCACTATTCTTTTTCGACAACGACGTAGACGGACTCTGTTCATTCCTAATTCTCAGAAGAGCACTCGATCGCGGCAAAGGCATCGCAATAAAATCATTCCCAGACCTAAAAGAACAATACCTGCATAAAGTCGAGGAGCTAAATCCCGATGCAGTTTTCATCCTAGACAAGGCAGAAGTAAGCAAAGAATTTATCGAAGGCGTAGACGAGAAAGGCATCCCCATAACATGGATCGACCACCACGAAACAAAAACAGACAAAGAATTAATTGAAAAAACATCATACTACAACTCGCTTCCAACGGCCGAACCAACAACATACATTGCTCAAAAAATATTCGACAGACAAGAGGACCAATGGCTCGCAATGATCGGATGTATCGGGGATGTTTACATGCCAGACTTCGCAGGAGAATTCGAAAAATCCTCACCAGAACTCTTCAACAGCAAGCTATCGGCATTCGAGGCGCTTCACTCAACGGAGATCGGCAAGATAGTTAGAATGCTAAACTTCGGAATGATGGACTCGATAACAAACGTCGTCAACCTAATCAAATACCTCTTCAAAGCAAACGGTCCCTACGACCTCCTAGAAGAAAACCAGTATACCAAACAATTCCACAAGCGCTACGCCCAACTCAACGAGTTCTATAAAAAACAAGTCATAAGAGCAAGGGAAGGGGCTAACGACTCTGATTTAATCTTTTATTCATACGCTGGGAACACAAGCATGTCCGCAGAAGTTTCAAACCGGCTCTTCTACGAAAACCCAGACAAGACAACCGTCGTTGCATTCCACCGTCCCGAAAAAGTAAACGTCTCAATTCGAGGAAAGCGCGCACTTGAAATAACCAAGGAAGCAATCAAAGATATCGAGGGTGCAACCGGCGGAGGCCACGTCGTAGCAACCGGCGCCATGATCCCAGTAGATGATTTTGACAAGTTCAAGGAGAAGGTTGAAGAACTACACAAGTAATTATTTGGGATTAAGTGGAATCTCGAAACAATCCCAGGAATCAAACTTCCCTCGACTCATCAATTCTACATATATGGGTGAAAGAATATCAAAAAGGGGAACAGCAGCCTCCTCGTAATGAGGAACCCACTTCTTGTTATCTGTCGTCCTTGCACTCAATATCGCCTCATCAATATTTCTGACAGCTTCCCCTGGGGAACCATACTTGTTCCGAAGCCACTTATCTATTCCCACCATAGCAACAAACCCCGGGTATCCATAATATCTGTCGGGAACCTTCAATTCATCAATAAAATCCTGTGACCGCTCCACAAGCCCCTCTTCCACCCTCCTAGAATTTGGAAAAACGGATTTTGGGGACCTCCATAAAAAATGAACCAAGTAAACCATATTCCCCATTCGAGGATCCATTCTATCCGCAATTGTCATAATAATCAACAGTTTCCAATCTTAATAAATAAATGTATGATTCAGAATACACTAGAGATTTCATAAAATCCGCGAAGCAACGCTTCGCCCGTAAAGGGCTCTGGGCGGGTGGGGAAATCTCGAAATTACTTTAATCGACACTCTACACAATCTTTAAAAACTCAAAAAATTTCTAGTTACCATGACTAACGCATTGGCAATCCCAATCAAATAATTCTCTAGTCACAACCCTCCTATTTCAACATGAAAAAAGTAAAAGACTTCAAATGGACACCGAGTATGACAGTAGAACAACTCGTAGATAGCTTCGGCGCCCTAGGCTACCAAGCAATCGAACTAAAAGAAGCCGAGAACGTCGTCATGAAGATGAAACGAAACGGCGCAAAGATCTTTCTAACATTCACATCAAACATGGTAACCTCCGGACTCCGGGGTTTCTTCGCCCAACTCTGCAAACTAAAAATCCCACACATTCTCGTAACAACCTCAGGAGCAATCGAAGAAGATATTATGAAATCTCTCGGAGAACAATTCGAAATCTCAAACTTCCACGCTGACGACACCGCACTTCACGAGCGAGGAGAAAATCGAATCGGGAATCTAATCATCAGGAACGAAGCCTACATGAAATTCGAAGACCTAATGAATAAACAACTTACAACTATTTATAACAGGCGAAACACGCCCCAGCCGCAGGGGGGTGCACCGAGCGGTGGACGAATTTCAACTTCCGAACTACTCCACGAAATCGGGCTACTTATCAAAGACGAAAGCTCGATTCTACGCCAAGCCGCAAAAAACAACATCCCAATCTACTGCCCAGGAATCGCGGACTCCTCATTCGGATTCCAGCTCTTCATGTTCCAGCAAAAACACGACGACTTCATAGTCGACACGATCAAAGACATGCAACGAGTCGTGACCGATCTTTCATTCGATGACAAGAAGGCACTAATCTCACTAGGCGGTTCCATTAGTAAACACTACGCAGTTTTCGCAGCTCTACTCTCCGGCGGATTCGACTACGCAGTCTACATGACAACATCTCACGCATCATCCGGCTCAATGTCCGGCGCGACAACACAAGAAGCAAAATCATGGGGTAAAATAAAAGACGACGCTGAAGCAGCAACAGTAAACGGAGACGTCTGCATAACATTCCCATTGATGATGGGTTCTGCTTTGGACAAAATGAAGAAGGAGAATCTATTGGATACTGCAGAAAAAAGAGATTTCAAAAATAAATCGCAAACGAAGTTTGCCAAATAGGGTGGGACTTCGCATAGCGAAGTTTAGGGCGGGGAAATCTCGAAACCCAATTATACAATAAAATGCAACCCAAATTCATCCTCTCAAAAAAAGTTCTAAAAGACCAAGTCGCAATGCTCCAAGACCTCGGACTAAAAGTTTCATACTCCTATAAATCAAATCGAGAAGTCGGAAACCTCCTACAAGAAATAGCCCCAGAAGTTGATTTCTCGATACACGCAAAAGAAGAAATTAAAATGATTTCTGACCCAGGAAAAATATCTTTCTTCACGCAAGCTGAATCCACCGAAGAGATAAAAGAAATACTCTCAACTGGGATTAAGACATTCGTCGTAGATAACGAAATAGACCTAGAAAAAATTCTCGAGGCTGCTAAACTCTCTGAGAAGAAAATCAACCTCTCGCTAAGAATGAAATTTCAAGAACACAGGGTCGGATCAGGAAAGTATTTTGTCTACGGAATGTCATCGAGAAAAATCAACGGAATAATCACAAAGATAAAAGATAACGAGCTAATAGAAAATCTTGGGGTTCACATACACAGAAAATCACAGAACACAAGCGAGTGGGAAATCAAAGACGAGATAGAAGATTCGCTAACAAAAGAATCCCTGAAAAGGATCAACACAATAAACTTCGGAGGGGGCCTCCCGACGAAATACCGAAGCTACACTTCAGAAGTCTTGCCATACATTTTCAAGAAACTAACAAAGGCGAAAGAATTCCTAGACCAACATAATATTCAAACAATAATTGAACCCGGTAGATTCTTGGCAGCACCATGCATCAAACTAGAAACGGAGATTATACAAGTCCAAGGCAAAAACCTAATCATCAATACGACAATCTACAACTGTGCACTGGACAACGTGCTGACCGGAACAAAAATGCTAGTAGAAAAAGAACTAGATGAAAACAGCGACGGAGAACATTACCTGATAAAAGGAAACTCTCCAACGCGAGATGACATATTCCGGTACAAAGTAAAATTAAGGGACCCAAGAGTCAGAGACAAAATCACATTTCTTAATGCCGGCGCATACAATTACACAACTGACTTCTTCGGATTCAAAAAACTAGAAATCGAAATTGTTGATTAGCAAGAAGCCAATCTATCCTGAATACAAAAAGCTCGCTTAGCAACTTCAGCAGCACAACCATCTCCTCGCTGCTCAAGTTTCATAAAAAACTCACGAGCCTGTTCAATCTTATCCATAACATATCACCATTTTAATTGAATATTAGCGACGCCCACAAGAAGCACGCACCGCCATTAAACCTCATCAGCTAGACAAGGTTACCCCCTTTTCCTCCAGGAAACGCGCAACGGCCAGATCAACAAAATTCCTCTTCGACGGAAACTCCAACTTGATCTTCCTATCAGAAATATAACTCTCGACTTCCTTGTCCAGCCACTTACTGACTCTAATCGCCGTGTCTTTTCTTTGTATGCTATTGGTTACCATAAATAGACTAATGGTAACCAGAGGTATATAAATGTTTTGGGGAAATAAACAACATTTTATAAAATAAAAAACACTAAAGACTCTATGGAGAAACCAAACTACAACGAAGAAGACTTATCGAATCATTACGGTGTTGCGGCCGTAATTAAAAACAACGAGGGTAAAATCCTAATGCAAGAGCAAACAAAATACGGATTCTGGACGATCCCCGTTGGAAAGGTGGCACTAACCGAAGATATTCTAGAAGGATTAAAAAAGGAAATACTTGAGGAGACAAATCTTGTCATAGAGAACTGTGAAAAACTAGTCTCCAAACTTTTTCAATACGAAAGAAACGGCAAACTAGTCAACGTCACATCAAATATGTTCGAGGTAATATCTCATTCTGGAAATTTAAGAAATAAAGAACCAGAAAAACATAAACAACAATTATTTCTAAGTCTTGAGGAAATAAAAAATCTAGAATACCTATCTGACATGACACTCCTTTATTTAGAACACCTCGGAATCAAAAGACCTGCAAAATTATCATAATCTCAAAACCGATTTGATCAAGTCAGCAAATTAAAATTCTAGCCTCGGGTGCCCCTTGGGCGGAGGCGTTAAAGAATTTTGATTTGCATTAAATACGATTTGCAGAACTCTCATTTTCCATAGAAAATGAGAGTTAAAAAATCGCTAAAACAGGAGGCTACTTGTAGGGAACCTGGGTTCCGTCGACTACCACGAAATACTCTTTGGCTCTTTCCGAACATACTGAAACTCACTCATCAATTCATAAACCTCGACGCTGCTCTCAACCTGATCATGAAAATAACGAACCTGAAACTCCCTCTCCGACGCCGGATCAAAAACATCAACAAACATTTCCTTGCTCCCGTCGTGATTCTCAATCAGTCCAGCACCATCTACCTCCATCGATTTTCCATGGATAATTATCTTATCGCCCTTCTTCAACTTCCCGATAGGCTTCGATTGCTTCGTAACTGGTACCATAATTTTAATTAGTTCTTAGAATTTATAAAGATTTAGTAACTCTTGCGAGTAATTATAACTTTCATCGGCCAATTCAGAAAATATTTATCACCGACCTTTTCAACGCCAAGAATTCTTTCAGCAGATTTCAAACACTCCTCGGGGGTCGTCTTTGTCATTCCATGAATTTTGTAAATAAAATTCCCAATATCTTCTTTGGAATTGAAATGCCATTTAAGATTCAGGTCCTTAATCTCTGGCTCGTCCAATCCTGAAGAACAACATACACCCTTTGCAAGTTCTTCCGTCCAGAACTCGACATCATGACCAGTTATGCAATATTTCTCAACGACCTCGTCAAAATGCTTCGCGAGCAAAGATCCCTCAAAGACATCTCCGATAACAACGCGGCCACCCTTCTTTAGAAGCCTAGAAACATCTGCAAGGACCTCTCCCTTATCAAACATATGATGCATCGCTCCGAATGACCATATCGCGTCTACTGAAACTTCGCCGAATTCACTCTCTTTAGCCTCCGGTTGAGGATAGCACACCGTCCTTATGTTCTCTCTATTGAAACTCTTGATACTCTGCAATTGATCAGCTGAGGGATCTGTGGCAATTAACACGCCATCATCTCCGATCATATCAGAAATCGTTTTTGAGAACCATCCCGTACCTGCTCCAAGCTCAAGGATAACCTCACCTGATTTAGGACCAAGATATTTTTTCATAGACGCCGTCTCCTCCGATCTCACACCGGGAAACTCCTTTGTAGCTTCTTCATACAACTTTGACCTAACACCATCAAATTCTGCCATCAGTAACTCTTCCCAGCATAAACCACAACGGAATTTTTCTTCCCACAAATAGGACACTTACCGCTAGCCTTTTCTTTTTTATCGGCTCGAGTTCCCATCACCCTCGCCTGCAATTCCTTCTCGATATACTCAGCACATCCAGCTCCGGCTTCGTCAGCAGAACAGAAACTAAACCGCGCAACCTTGGCCCCAGAACTCCGTGCTTTGGGGTCTGCAGAACTGCCACCAGAATCCAAAGCCTTCTTAATCGCAGCCTTATCCTTGCAATCAACTACCTTGTCAGAAAAAAAATCGTCCGCCCGGGCCAACAGCCTCTCATCATACTCCGCACCAAGATTCTTAATCGTCTCCGGCAAATCCCTAATACTAACAGTAGTTTTTTCCTTCGTGTCTCGAGTAAATAAAGTAACCTCGTCATTCCCCAGCTCCTTCTCGCCGATCTCCATCCTAAACGGAACGCCCTTCATTTCCCAAAAGAAAAACTTCTCACCCGGACGCTTATCCGAATCGTCAATCTTAACATCAATATACTCATTCAACAATTGGGCCCGGATATCTTCAACTGCCGAATCAACTCCCTTGCCATCGAACGGAACGATCACGACCTGAATCGGCGCAAGCGTATACGGCAAAACTAAACCATTATCATCCCCATGCATAGAAAGCACCGACGCCAAAATCCTAGACATACATGGCCCGTAACAAGTCGACCACGGAGTCTTATCTTTTTCCTTTTCATCTACAAACTTCACATCAAACGCTTTCAAAAAACTCTGATTAATTAAATGCGTAGACGGTTGCTGAATAACTTTCCCATCCGGCAAAATAGAATCGCTACCGACGGTATACTCAGCACCTGGAAACTTGTCCCACTGCGGACGCTTCATCGGCAAAAACGGAACACCAAAAATCTTACGCATAACCTCATCGGTCATCAAAATATCATCCTGGACCTGAGCCTCAGCGTCTTTCTTTGTGGCAAAGGCATTATGCGTTTCAATCCAATGAAACTCTCTCGAACGAATCAACGGTCGCGTCGCCTTCGTCTCATTCCTAAAAACATTAGCCCGCTGGTAAAGCTTCAATGGAAGATCTCGATAACTTCGAACCCACAACTTAAACATATCATAAAACGCGGTCTCACTCGTAGGGCGCAAAGCCAACTTGTCGTCACCCTTCACATTTTCTAACCAAAAAACATCCGGGGCAAAGCCCTCAACGTGATCAGACTCTCTCTTGAAGTTGCCCTCAGGGATCACCGCCGGAAAAATCACAGGATCGTGGCCCGTAGCCCGAAGAGCCGACTCATAAATCCTAAACATCTTATCAATTATCCTCGCGCCCCACGGCCGAATCACAACAAACCCCTTAACGCCGTACCGAAGATCAGTAACCTCGGCCTTATTCAAAATCTCACTATACCACTCGCTAAAATTATCCGTCTTCGAAATATTAAACGTAGTCTTTTTTGCCATGATATCGATGGAGATTAAAAATCTCCTAAAGCGGCAACACCTGTGCGTGTCTACCCATGGTATGAATAGAGAAGGAGTATTTATAAGATTAATGAAAACTAAATCCTAGCGACAAGAGCCTTTTAATCCTAGACAAACTCCTCCGGGCAGGAACTAGCTTGAATACACTTCTCTCAGAAAAATGCAGACCAGTCCGCCCGTAATTTTTCCCGTAATTCAGAATAAGATTTAGCCAAAAGTTGATGCACTCTCTGAGGAGACACGGGTGGATCGATACTTTTGCCGACCTCCTTCATAGTCATGTCTTCATAGAAATACTTCCGAACAACTTTCTGGCGTTTTGGCGACAGCATGGAAATAGCTCTATCTGCCCTATCTGCCAATTCATTCTCCATTAAGCAATCGGCCGGATCCTGAGCCTGACGATCATGATACCAATTCTTACACTCAGACTTATCAAAACTAACTCCCCTTCTCCTGACATATTTACAAACAACATTATTCATACACCACCAAACAGCCTTGCGAGAAAATGTGTAAAAAGAGGCCGAGCTCTTATGGGGATCAAATCTACCCGAAGCACTTACTAAGCTATCGAGTCCCGCATCAAATAACTCATCATAGTGAGCATTCATAAATGGAAAAATTTCGCAAACCTTGGCAGCCGTACGATAAATACCAGGAACGGAACCTACAATCATTTCCCACTGCTCATCACTCGGGGGTTCTTTCGCCATAAAAAACAACCACGTTTCTACTTTTCAAGAATTTATATGATCAAATTCAGACCCTATAATTAGATTACCCACGAACTCCGGGAGGTGAGCGATTCGCTCCGAGCAACGATGAATAACGAATAGCGTTGCGAGATGCAAATCGCGAACAAGGGCCCCCTGTGGGTTCGATTCCGAAACTCACGGGCCCGGGAGGAATCGAACCCCCATCAGCCGGGCCGAAACCGGATATTCTATCCATTAAAATACGGGCCCCCGTGAGTCAAGAGGGACGTGTTTTTCTCGAAACGACTTGGTCGTTACTTTAAAATACGAACCCCCGTGAGTAATCTTATGACCTAAAGTCAATTTATAAGAATATCGATTCACTTCCTAAAGATAAACAACTTGTTCCCGACGAATCTGAAAGACCCCGCTATAAAAATGGAAATCACACTAGAAATAATATAATAAAGACCAAAGATCGAAGTCAGGAGAAACAACGATATAAATTGGAAGACGCCTCCAGCAAGAGTAACCCCCCCAAATCCGAAGTACTCACGAACGAATCTCCTCCCAAACTTTTCATGAAAAGTTACGGTCTTATTCAGCATAAAGTTTATAGTTGAACAAAAAACTGCCGCGACAATTGCAGAAACAAGATAGTGAAGTCCGGCAATGTCCGTCAATAAATACAGTATTAGAAGGGACAGCCCAGCGGTACACGCCCCAATCACAAAATAACTAAACTCCTGCTTCTCAGCCTTCTTGGTAAAAAAATCCTTCAACCTAAACACAACTTTTTTCATAAAGCTAAAGAGATTCAAACTATTTAAAATATCTTAATTCAAAACTCTTAAAAACAATCTTGACCAAGTTACATCGAGGTGAAAATGAATAAAAAATTCTGGGCAACAACATTTACCCTAACCGGTACAATTATCGGAGCGGGAATTCTAGGTCTTCCGTATGTCTTCGCCAAGGCTGGTTTTCTTGCCGGACTCTTTTGGCTAATCGTTCTAGGGGCAGTTATGATCTTCACCAACCTTGCCCTCGGAGAAATCACACTTAGGACAAGGGGGAGACACCAACTCGCAGGATACGCCAAAAAGTATCTAGGAAAAACTGCCGGAAGAGTGATGTTTCTAGCAATGATCTTCGGTGTTTACTCCGCGCTTCTGGCCTACTTGATCGGGGAAAGCGAATCGATTTCAAGACTTATACCCTGGAACGTCAGCCCGCTAATTCTGGCGGTTGCATTTTGGGTAATAATGACATTGCTTCTCAGAGAGGGGCTAAAGGGGCTAAAGAAAATTGAAACGTACGGCGTCCTCGCGATAATAGCAATCGTCGTCGGTATATTCATAAGATTCCTACCGCAAATCGAACTTTCGAATCTAAGCACATTCAACGGCGCAGCATTTGCAGCCCCGATCGGAGTCGTAATCTTCGCGATGCTCGGCTTCACCTCGATACCCGAACTAAGAAAAGAGATCCATGGAAACGAACGGCTATTCAAGAAAGCGATCATATTAGGAAGCGTAATCCCTATCATCCTCTACGTGCTATTCAGCGCAGTTTTCGTCGGAGTCCTGGGAAATTCCGTAACCGAGGTAGCAACTCTGTCATTCGGCCCGATCATCACGCTACTCGGAATCTTCACGATGTTCACCTCATTCTTCGTGCTATCCTATTCTCTCCGAGACACCTTCAAATACGACTTCAAAGCCTCCGGAAAAATGAACTTCATATTCACCTCATTAATCCCCCTAGTCCTCTACTTCCTCGTCGCGAAATTCAAAATCGCCAGCTTCGCAACAATACTTGGAATCGGCGGTGTCATCTCCGGAGGAATAACCGGGATCTTAATATTGCTGATTAATCGCCGAGCGAAGAAAACAACAAGAAACGGAAAAGATCCCGAGATCTTGGTCCCCATGGATTATTTTTTAATAATAATAATCGCCATAATCTTCATCGCCGGTATCATTCTAGAGTTTACTCACTAAACTTATAAACAAAGACAGCGTTATCATAATATGAAAAGAGAGATTGCGGAAATGACGATCCCGAAGTGGTCCAAGCTCGTGCTGACGATATCGTTAATCTTTTACATCTGGTACTTCGCCTCGACGCTGATACTTCCGCTATCGGAATTCACAAACATTCCCGAGGGCGTATTTATGACGCTTTACAAACTAGCAAGCTTCCCTCCATCGCTCCTCGGATTCGTAATCTGCATCAGCATGATTTCAACCATACTGGTCTTACTACAATTCAAGGAAAGAAGAACCTTCACGAAAATGCTACTTACCGACGGCGTTTCATTCGTATTATACTTCATCATCCCAATCTTGGCAACGCTCGCACTACTGGCAATAATAGTCCTAGGACTCGCGACATCCCTCCCGACAGAAAGCCGTATCTCATACTTTCTCGAAGACCTCTTCTTATTCACCTCAGCACTTTTCGTCCTAACAGCGATACTGAACATCGCAACGCAAAGAATTCTAATGCACGGGAGATAGCAACCCTACTCTGTATAGTTAACGGGTGCTAATTGTTTAAAAAACCAAAATGAAGAATAACAAAGAATATAAAGAAGAAAAACCTATAAAAAACAAAGAGGTATTAAAGACATAATGATATATCCTTTCAAAGATAAAGATTCTGAGAAATCTTTTGGATTTATATTCTCAATGTTCGGATTAGTAGTATTAATGATGGGTATAAACAGCCCGTCGTCATATATAATTCATAACTTTTTATCTACCTCATTATCAGGGCTAGTAATCTTTTTTATAGGATTGTTTTATTTTGTAGATTCAATTTCTTGAAATGAAAAAGGCTGAAAGAGAGAAAAACATTTTGGATTTAAAACATCAGAAACTTCTAAATTATTTAAATATTATTATAATTTTATTAGTTTCTTCATTTGCCACATATTTGATAACTAATTTTAACGAACTAAAAATAAATTTCGTTTTAAGTTTGGCTATTTCTGTTTTTATAATAGTTGTCTTTACTATTATCTTCTTTGAAGGACAACTCCAAAAAATAAAAAAAGAAATAAGGAAATTAAGATAGATTTATTTTCTTTTAACAACTCATTTCAATCAACTCAACCCATCGATTAGGATTTTTTAATTTAATGTCCGTCGCTAATTCAAACGGGGAGCAGTTAATCCCTTGATGCTTTCTAACGAAATTATAATAAACAACGTAACCTTTCAAAATAGCGTCGGCGCTTTCTACGCTTCCGTGAAAGCCACGCATTATTTTAGTTCTATCTCTTACATTATTATGAAATCTCTCGATAGGAACATTAAAGCCGTTACCGTCGCAACCCTTCTTGACATTATGGAAGACATTATGTTTTCCTATCTTGTTGTTGTATCCAAAGACTTTCTTAACGCATCGTGGGTAGGCTCTGTGACCGTCAGACGTTACTATTTGAAATTGGTCTAGTGTTTTTTGTTTCGCCATACTAAGAACTCCCTTAATCTCTATCCGTCCCCTTGAAACATGGAAGCTAGAAGCAACAACAAAACGAGTTTTGGTATCAATAGAATTTATCAACCAATTTTGCTTTCCTATTCTAAAATGAGCCTGTTCGTCAATTTGTAATTCAGAGCCAACTTCTAATTTTAATCCGTCCGTAAACTTGCTTATCTTCTTAGAGTATTTGATAACCCAATTATAAACGGTCATATTCGTACAGTTGTGAGGGAAGAACGCTTTAAGGTGTGCTTGGACTTTCCTCGTCGATAACCCACCGAAGAATAAATCTATACTTGCTGTGATCTTCTTAGGGTGATTCCGCATTCTAAAGAAGCCGTCATCTCTTGTAAACCTCTTAGAGCAAGAACTACATTTATATCGCTGAATTTTTCCCCTGTTCTGTGTTTGACGAGAGCCATTTTTCTTAATGGATTTACTTTCGCATTGTGGGCATTCTGTTTTGTGTTCCATTCTTATATTAACGTTTTCCATATAATATATTAGTATAGTTACTATTTAAACCTTTCTATCTTATTAACGCCTACCATATGAAACGTTAATAAGATAGAAAAAGGAGTGTGTCACTGTTATATGTTTATTAGCATATTAACATATAACAATTAAAGCAATATCTAAGTAACCTTTAATATTGTAAAAATAGAAAGATATAAATACTATACCTTATTATAATACTTTATGGATACTACAAAATTTAATGGTAAGTCGGGAAAATTAATAAGACGTTGGGCTACTTTTGATAGAGAATCAATAGAATTCGATTATTTTATGCCGAATCCATTACCAGATATGAAAAGTTTTTGCAACGATTTGTCTTTAATGGAAAAGTCGAATGAGGCGAATAGAGTGATAGGGGAACTACAGGGGTTAACAAAAAATATAGGAAACATCGATTTATTTACTGACCCATATATGAGAAAAGAAGCAGTTGATAGTTCTGAAATAGAAGGTACATTTGTTTCATTAACCGATGTCTTTCTAAGTGAGGCTGGTAGTAAAAAACCAGAGTTTACGAATCCCAGTGTTAGAGAAGTCGTTAACTTTGTACATTCCATAGATTATGCCCTCGGCGAACTAAAATCAAAAAGAGGTATAGACAAAGAGTTTCTAAATAAAATGCATAAAATTCTTTTAGATAATACTAGAGGTAAAGAAAAGCTAGTTGGAGAATTTAGGAAGCAGCAGAATTGGATAAAAAGTAAAGGTGCAACAAAAGATGTATTAGATGCGGATTTTGTTCCCCCATCGGAAGAGAGAGTTGATGAGTTAATGGGTTATTTGATCGATTATATTAATGAAAAGGATTCATATATGAGACTAATTAAAGCTGGCCTAATACATTATCTGTTTGAAACTATACATCCTTATGAGGATGGGAATGGTAGAGTCGGAAGAACGTTAATACTTCTGTATCTAATAAAATCAAAGGTTTTGCAAGAGCCTATTTTATATCTAAGTCCATATTTTAAAAAATATAAGGAAGTGTATTATAGCCTATTAACGGAAGTTAGAGAAACTGGTAATTATGATAAGTGGATTAAATTTTTTCTTGACGGAGTAATAGAAATGGCTATCAATACCTCTGGGAAAGTAAAGAAATTGCTAGATTTATACGGGGATTACAAAAAAAGATTAAAAGATGCTAATGCTACGCAAATGTCTACCGCAATATTAGATAAGTTTTTTGAAAGTCCATATTGGTTTATTAGCCAATTGCAAGAAGATATGGGTGGGGAGAACTATCCCAAAACTAGAAGAGGAATGAATTATTTAATTGATACTGGGATAATAAAAGAGTTTACGAAATATAAAAGAAATAAAATATTTATTGCACCAGATATTTTGAAAATTATTGAAGAAGATTTAATTTAGTACTTCAGCACTCGTTAACTAAAAATCCTAATCGGTGGATTGAGTTGATAGAGATGAGTTGCTAATCTTTAATATCTGGGTCAGTCATAGCACAAGCACAATGCATTGCTGAACAGGGGGATTGTTTACAGCTATTCCTCTTAGGTAAACCACATTTCCAACAAGTTCTAGTGTGTTCTTTCATATCCTTTTTAAATTTCTTATGTTGTCTTTCATCCATGGATTAAGGAGATGATTGAACCTTAAAAATTTATCTAATATCACCCGTTAACTATACAGAGTATAGCGACCCCAAACCTTATATACCCTCAAATCGGATTAACCATGTAAGCAGGAAACCAAGAAAGCATGATTCTATTAAAATTACTAAACAAATCAGGAGGAAATAATGAAGTTATACGTAGGTAATTTACCTTGGAGCGTAGACGAAGCAGCACTTAAGGCCCTTTTCGAAGCATACGGCGCTGAAGAAGCTAACGTTATCAAGGACAAGTTCACTCAGAGATCGAAAGGTTTCGGATTCGTTGTCATCGCAGATGATGAGGCAGCTAAGAAGGCTATCGCAGAAATGCATGAGAAAGAAATCGAAGGCAGAGCTCTAACAGTGAACGAAGCAAGACCGATGGTACCAAGAGACGGAGATGCTCCACGAGGAGATTCGTCAGACGGACCAAGCGAAGCACCAATGGCTGACCCAGATGCAATTAATAATGCAACTGAGGAATCTGTTGAAGCTGAAGGCACAAGCGACAATGCAGAAGAGCCAGCTGAAGAAGCTGCTCCAGAAGCAGACGCAGAAGCCGAAGCTGAGCCAGAAGCCAAAAAAGCTGAGTAATCTTGCACTAGGTTTTAGAAGTCGGATAAACCCGAAAGATTTCAAAAAACATCGCGATGCAAAGCTTCGCCCAATAGGGCGGGACTGAGCAAAGTGAAGTTTAGGGCGGGGAAATCTGAGAATACCCCGATGGAGAAAACCGAATTTTTTATTTTTTTATTTAGAATTCTTTTATTCGCGAGCGAAGCTATGTCTATCCAGGGTTCTGGGTGGGTAAGTTTTTCGACAAGCGATCACGCGAGACAAACGAGCCGTGATCGCAATTAAAAATAAGCGCACGAAGCGCCAAATGGCTAGAAACGAATTGGGGAGTTGAATCCAGAACCGAATTTTTTATTTTTTTATTTAGAATTCTTTTAGCCCCAAACCATTAAATACTCTAAAAGTATTACTAGGACATGGCAAAGAAAGCAAAAAAGAGTGCCGCGTGTCCGGTGAGCGAGAGTTGTCCTTGCGTTGGATTGATGGCTATACTGATCATTGTATTAGTATGGATTTCTCCGGAAATGTGGTCCAAGATCGTTATCACGATCGCAGCTGTGATAATACTGCTGGGATCTGGCAGTTGCAGCTCTAAAATGAAAAAGAAATAATTTTAGATCTTCTAATATGATTAGTTAGCGAGAGCTAGAATTGATTAGCGAGCGCGACTCCGAACAACTGAGGAAGCGAATTTCTCGACAGCGCCACCGCGGTCAAAGAGCGTCGTGGCGCAGTTATAGATAAGCGCACGAAGCGCGACAACGAGGGAGAAGTGGTGGCTAGCAAAGGATTACGACGCAAGTAAGCTATGTGGAGAATAGCCAAGCAATTTTTGCGTAAAATGTCCGATTGACTTCTGTGGAGAATGGCCAATTGGCTCTCCCGGAGATTTCGGCTCCACCAGGGGATTTCTCTCGAAATAGTCACCAAGCTCTCTTGCGGCTCCTGAAGAAACCACTGCCCTTGAGCGATCACATCCCGATGAGAATGGAACACCGTATTCTTTAGCGACGGCTCTCGCTCCATCATATACTCTTTGCATCTTTCTACGCAACGAATCCCTCTCTCCTTGGCCTAACCATTCAAAAATCCGGACTCCAGTAAGCGCCACTTCGATATCGTTATTCGCCAAGCCATTATCTAGGAATCGATTTGCCATCTGCATATATCCCCCAACCTCGTAATTCCCACTTGGCCCCTCAACTTTCCCGCTTAGAATATCATCCACACCATACTTCAGCCGGGACCCGCCCTTGCATCGAAGACCTTTTTTAAGTCGGCCTTTACCCCATCTTTCTGTCATAACGTCTAGAGTACCAGCTACTTTTGCCACAAGGTCCGATAGCCCCTTGCGCCATTCGTTTGTTTTCTGCTTTATTCCCATAATAATATATCAAAATATATCTATATAAGGAAAACTCCTCTCAATTGAGAGTGTTATAGAAAGGCTTAAAAGTTCTGTAAGGTTGGAGAAATTATGGATATCAGTATATTTGAAGAGCTTGGTCTAACTAACGCTGAGATAAAAGTTTATATGCAATTATTGAAGATCGGATCCTCCTCGGCGGGGCCCGTTATAGAGCGGACGGGATTGCAAACATCTGTTGTGCATAGGGCATTTAATACTTTGATCGAGAAGGGACTTATTAATTATATTTTAGAAGGAAAGCGACGAGTTTACCAGGCGACAGAGCCAGAGCACTTCTTGGAATTTATTGATGACAAAAAGAAAAGATTCCAGGAGATTCTACCGGAGTTGAAAAAAGCACAAAGGCCGGCGGAGACTTCCGGGTTTGCTACGATATACAGGGGCAAGAAGGGTATACAAGAAGTTTATTCTAAGCTAGTTAATACTAATGCAAAAGAATATCTTACCTTCGGTGGAGGAGAAGATGTTGCCAACTTTATGGGGATGGATTGGTGGACGGGTCTACATACGAAAAGAAGAGCTAATAAATTGAGATCAAGGCAAGTATTTGACAAAAGCGTCAAAGCTCTCGGAAAAGGAATCATCGACATGCCACTAACAAAAATAAAATTCTTGCCTCATGAGTTTGCGCAATTCCAAGAAACTGTTATAGTCGGAGATTACGTCGCGGTTAGTGTATTCTCGGAGAATGCCTATAGCTTCCTGATCAAAGATGCCAAGGTGGCCGAGGGTTACAAAAAATACTTTGAACTTCTTTGGAAAATGGCCAAGTAAGTAACAAGCTACTTCTTCCACAACTTAACAACAATATCAACAACCGCCAGAACGACACCAATTCCAATCAAACTGTAGCCGAACCAATCGCCATTCCCGAAAATAATCCCGGCTAGAATAAATCCGAAGGCGAATCCGGCCAGACGACCGATCGGCTCTTTCTTCTTGTCTTTCCTCTTGAAAAATATAATTGCTCCGATCACGATCAGGACTGCTATCGCAATTATGATATATGTTTGGGGTGTTGGCATAGGGAGTGTAGGGGGAGGGTGGTTAAGTAGTTGTTGTGTGGGTGGAGCTACGACGGCGACGCGATTAATAAATTACTTAAATGCTTGAGTATCATTTATATTATGACCTTCGAACACTCAGTGGATGAGAAGATAAGCAAAAAAGCCTTTTCTTCTATAATTTCTAAATTTGATGAGGATGATATTGAAATAACCGACCACGCGCTATTCAGATTAAACGAAAGACAGAGGAAGATATACAGGGAAGATGTGCTAAAGAGAATACTACTGGATGAAGAGCCCGTTGAAATATGTAAACAAATAAACAATAATCTGGCAATTATTTATTTTTATAAAGAAAATAGAAAAATAAAGATTGTAATAAGAATATCCTCTAATAAGATTTATATAGTTACATTCTATATACTAAACAGGGAGCAGGATAAAAAGGTCGGAAAATGAAAAAAGTTAGAAAATTAGAAGAATCTGGAATAATTGACTATGACTATGTAAATGATATCCTTTTCTTCAAGGTAAAAGATAGGGAGTATTCTCATTCGATAGAACTATTGGGCTATGTTATAGACTTAGATACTGAAGGATTTGTGGTTGGCCTACAAATATTTGATGCCTCGACTTATTTTAAAATTTCTAAAGCGTCCCTGCGGCAAGTTAACAACTGGAAGCTTGAGGCCTCCCTTACCGAGGGTGTTTTGCAAGTCAGATTAACTTTTAATATGGTTGTACGAAATAGAATTATAGAAAAAAGCCCAATCCTTGTTCAAAGGATAGAAGAAAGCCTTCCAAATTCAAGTATGATATGCACTGTTTAGAAACATGAGATCTTACCCCGCTTCTCAAATCGACCCAATCACTCTAAAAAACGGATCGACTTTAATCTTCTTACCGCCGACATCGACGATCAAATACTGATGAAGGCCCCAAAAAGTTTCTTTACTTTCTTAGTTAACAACTCAACTGCTTTATCGTTGTCTGAATAAGCTAATTTATATTTTTGAAAAATAAACTTTATCCTACTCTTAACTTCTTCTTTTGTTATATCTCCAAACCTAAGATTAATTGTTTCTGGATAAAAAAGGGATATCCCATCTGCATAATGAAAGATTTTCCCCTCTTTTGTTTCTGGCTGACTAGAACTACCATGATTTAATATACAATCCCTATCTATTTCATCAAGTTCAAACTCTTTCTCTAGAATTTCAACACTTATAGAGGCATGATTTTTATCACTCTTCGTCTTCCCAATATCATGCACCCACGCCAATGCATTCAGTCTATTTTTAATACTCTGGTCTTCAGTCAATTCTTCAATGGCCTTAATCATACATTTAACATGAGCAATATTCCAATCATGAACTTCTCTTGAACTTCTCTTGAAAATTCCTTCTGCAAACTCCCTTGCTGATGTCACAGACAGTTTCCTCTTCCCAACCATCCCCCACAAACACAAACCTACTTTTTAAAAATTACTGCACTCTACTTCCGAGCCCCCCCAATCATCCACAATCCACCAAGCGTAATAAAAACCACCCCAAGAACCCGACAACCGACGTCATAAACACCACGCCGACAGCTACTAAAACAACCCGCCAAAAAATTCGCCTATTCCCTTAAAAAATCCACCAACAGCATCACCAACTGACTCAACTACTCCCGGGCCCTCTCCGGGCTCATCACCAAACTCGGAACTCGCATCTGCGCATTCGATATCTACAATACAATCCCACCCCTGGCCTGAAGGACCCTCGACCGGCTCACCATAACAATGCCCGCAAGTATTACAGGCTTCTTCCTTCTCAGAAATTTGATCGTCATTTAAACAAGGACCAGAATACAAGTGAGCGCAATCCGAAGCACATCTCCGGCACAAAGCATCACCGGTCTCACCCTCCTTGCTATTACCACAAATCACACTAGGATCTTCAGCCGCGACACAATCTGAAATACATCTTTGTTCCTCACTCATCTCGCTCTCATCTGGCGCATCACCCTTCATACCGCACTCATCCTCACAAACAGCGACATTTAACCTTTGACAATTGAAATCCCTTTCATCATCACAACCTCTAGCGACACACTGCTGCATACACCCCTCGCCCTCGTCAGCAGGCTCGGTCTTTGGCGCAACACCACATTCAATCAGACAAACATCTTCGGCGCGACCGTTATCAACAACACATGAACGCAGGCAGGCACTGTCCTCAGCACTCGGACCACCATAACCCTCGATAGCCATTTCTGGACCACCGACGACATTCCCCGTCATAATATAATTAGAACCAAACGCCACAATCAAGACAATAACAAAAAGAACTATGATATTCCACCCCATTTTCATATCTAATTCAATGAAAAGATCTTTATAAAATTACTTCTTCACCCAAGATCCTATACTTGCCCCGCCAATCATCCACAATCCGCCGACCCTACTTCTTGCCACGACCCCAAATCGCGACAACTACAAACATTATCCAGGAAGGGATGCCTAATATCAAAAATGGAATAAACCAGTCACATCCTCCGGTCACAGGACAACCATTGGGATTCTTACAAATAACATCCTCCATAATATGCACACACGCATACACTGTGTAAATACTAATTAGAATAATCCAGATAATTCCAATCACCAACAAAATCTTGGCCCACCTTTTCATCCCAGCATCCCCTTCAAAACCATCTTAACCTATCAACTCCTTCATCTTTTCCGTCACCGCCTTAAACTCCGACCGCCTCTCCGACAACCTCATCACCTGACCAATCAAAAAATTCAAACTCGCGGCCTTCCCTCCCCGGTACTCATCAACCACCTTAACATTCTCGCTAATAACCTGCTTACACAAATTCTCAACCGCAGCGTCGTCGATACTTTCAATCTCGCCTTTATGATCCGCCAGGCTAAAGCTCTTCGGCACGAAGTCATTCATGATCTGCTTACCCTTCAACTTCGTAATCTTCCCATCCTCAACCGCCTTAATCAACTCCGCCAAATGCTCCGGCTTTATGTCCACATCCGCATCTTCCAGCGTCTTCTTGTTATAATTCAAAATCCTCAAAAGCTCAACCGTCACCCACGGTAGACCCTTAGGTACGCCGGCAGCAACCAATCCCTCAAAGAACTCGACTAGCTCAAGATTCCTTGTCAAGATATCCGCGTCCTTCTTGTTAACCTTATACTTCTTCAACAACTTATCCAACTTAACTTCTGGCATCTCCGGCAAGTTTTTCTTCGCTTCAGCAACCGCCTTCTTGTCAATCTTAAACGAAGGCAAATCCGGATCCGGAATAAAACGATAGTCAGCCGCGCCCTCCTTACTCCTCATCTTAATCGTCTTACCCAATTTCTCATCAAACGCCAAAGTCTCCCGCTTCTGAACTTCGCCATTATCATGCGCCTCAATCTGCCGCACAATCTCATACTCAATCGCCTTTCGAATCTTCTCCAGAGAATTCAAATTCTTCATCTCAACCCTCTCACCATAAGTTGAAACATTAACGTCAACCTTAATCCCGCCATTCTTCCTGATAGCCTTAATATACGACAAACTAAGAACCAACGCCTTCAGCCATTCAACGACCTGTTCACTATCAGAAAACTCAGGCTCGGTCACAATCTCAATCAAGGGCAGTCCACTTCGATTATAATTAATCCGCCCCGTATCTGGATTCCACTGCGCCGGATCTTCCTCCAAGTGCGCTTCAGTTATAGCAATCCCCTTAAACGTCCCACCGATAGTACATGGAGAAGCGTGTGCTCCCGAAATTGTATTCTGATAACCCTTCGGAATGTCCGGCCACGAATAATGTTTCCTCTGCCAAACCAAATCCTTCTCATTAACCTTAGAACCAAGAACCAATCCTATCTGAACCAACTTATCAACCGCCGTCTTATTCGGCGCCATCGGCTTACACCCAGGCTGCCCCGTACAAATCGGACAGATGTGAGTATTCTGCTTAGCCTCCAGAAAATCCGTCTTACACATACAAAACAACTTCTCCCGAGTATCCAAATACCCATGAACTTCTAGACCAATCTTTATCGGAAATGCTTTTTCTGCCATAACTGGTTAAAAGAAGCTACGCTTAATAAGGTTTTGTCAACAGTGCTATTCTTCTTGAGTATCGCCCGCTTGCCTTCCTAATTCTTCATCAATCGCTTCGATCCTCTTCCGGAGAGCACCCCCCCTGCTCGCATAAACCGTCGCTATACTTTCCAGAACCACCTTTCGCCCCTCTAACGTCTTGGGATCATAATGCTCACAATGATTACAGTGTATCCACGAAATAGTAGCCTCACCTCGTGGATTATTGTCCGTTATCTTTTCGCCGATGGATCCATATTTTAGAAACCTTTCGAACCCCTGATAAACTTTGCATTGAAACTTACTCCAGCCTCTCCCAAAACCGCCACGGATACCATCACGAGCCTCGGAGGGAGTCTTTGGTTTTATTCGGCCATCCCACTCCACGCCCTTGATAAAGTTATCACAGTCCCTCCAGCAATAACTCCCGTTTTCCCTATTGCGAAAAGGAACGTCCGAAAGATCTAACACGGGATTAAATCCGAAAACTCTGTAGGCTAATGCAGCTTTCTTAAGATATCTGAGTACTCTTTCGGGAACATCTTGCGTGATCACAACATATCTTTCGCCGCCAGGTCCCATTATTTAATACACTCAATCTAGAACTTATAAGGATTTATATGATAACCCGCCAGCCTATCATTACATCTAACCCGCAACTTTTTATATCCCATCCTCCTTTCTCAATCATGCAAACAAAAACATTCAGTCCGGGCGATAAAGTCAAACTTAGAACAAAGTCCAAAACATGGGAAGGACACATCTTAGAATCACACGACCCCGAGATCATCCTCCTAAAACTGAAGTCTGGATACAACATCGGAATCCGAGAAGGTGAAATCCTAGACGCCACCGTAATCGAAAAGGGTAAGGAAATAGAAAAACCGGAGGTCGAACTCGAAAAAAATGAAAAACTAAGAAACGTTGCAATGATCATCACCGGCGGAACAATCTCCTCGCGACTCGACCCAAAAACTGGAGGAGTTATCCCAACAGATGCAGAAGAAATCCTAAATATCGCCCCCGAATTAAAAGAAATCTGCAACATAGTAAAGATAGAAAAACCATTCTCAAAATGGTCAGAAAACATGGAGTTTGCCGATTGGAAAAAGCTAGCAGAAACCTGCGAAAAACTTCTAAACGATGAATCAATTGACGGAATCATAATCACACACGGGACAGACTTCCTTCACTACACCTCGGCCGCACTGTCATTCTTTATCCAAAACCCTAACAAACCGATCGCCCTGACATACTCACAAAAGTCAATCGACCGAGGATCAACCGACGCCGCGCTTAATCTAATTTGCTCCGCAAGATACGCAATTTCAGATATAGCCGAAATCGCACTCGTCGGCCACAAAGATTCAAGCGACAAAACATGCCTCGCGATTCCGGGAACGAAAGTAAGAAAGATGCACGCTTCGAGAAGAGACGCGTTCAAGGCAATCAACGCCGGACCGATTGCAGAAGTTACCAAGGACAATGTGAAAATTTTAAAAGAATTCAACGCACGCTCTGGAAAGAAGGCAAAACTAGATGCGAAATTCGACAACAAAGTCGCACTAATCCAAATCTATCCCGGGCAAGACCCAGCCATAATCGAATACTATCAAGAACAAGGATACAATGGCTTAATCGTAGAAACCGCCGGGATAGGCCAAATGCCAACAGACAAAAAATTCAACTGGATACCAAAGATGAAGAAAGCAATACAGGGTGGTATGACAATTTGCGCAGCAGCACAAACAATCTACGGGAGACTAAACCCAAACGTCTACGCCCCAACAAGACGAGTAAACAAAACCGGAATCATATTCCTCGAAGACATGCTGGCGGAAACGGCATTCGTAAAACTCGGCTGGGTCCTCGGCCACAAAACCTGGGCAAAAGACAAATCTAAGATAAAAGAAAAAATGCTCGAGAACATCTCCGGAGAGTTTTCACGAGACTTGAAAGAATAATTTGGTATAGTTCTCACGAGATTTCATAAAAGAAAGATTCCCAAAGCGCGCGACCCCGACCGGCCGAGGGAGCGAATTTCTCGACAGCGCCACCGCGATCAAAGAGCGTCGTGGCGCAAATAAAGATAGGCGCACGAAGCGCCAACTGTCGAGGAAAGAGAAGTCGCGCAATCGAAAATAAGCGGCAAAGGCCGCCAAATAATAATAAAAAATTACTTCTTAATTTCCCACGCGATCGGGTACTTCTGCGCAACAAAGTTGTAGATCAAAATTGCGATGATCGCAATAACATAACCAACAACAGCACCGATGATAGGAGTCATAACTAATGCCTGCGAAGCCGTCGGCAAGACGCCACCACCAGCTGCAACTGCTGACGCAAGCTCTGGAGCCTGAGCGAACAAAATCAACTGAAGCGCACCTACGATCAGGTACATAACCAGAGCGACAACTCCGACATATACCGCAGAACAAAATTTAACTCTTTTTAATTCCATGTTTCACCTCGTTTAGTTAAAACTCAAGGGAAGAAAGATTATTTAAAGCTATCTCCGAAAAAGAAAATCCCATTTGAATTTCATAAAATAAGCGAGACTTTAGTCTCGCCCATCAGGGATCTCGGGTGGGTGGGGAAATCCAAAAGCCCTACAATAAATTTAAAACATCATATCCCCTCTTTCATTCATGCCACACGATTACAAAAAACTAGGGCTTAAAGCAGGACTGGAAATCCACCAACAGCTAAACACGCACAAACTTTTTTGCGGCTGCCCGAGCATTCTTAGAAGCGATGAACCAAGTTATACAATTCAAAGAAAACTCAATCCCGTCGTTGGTGAAACCGGAAAAATCGACATTGCCGCCGCTCACGAAAAATCAAAAGACAAAACTTTCATCTACCAAGTCTTCGACACGAACTGCCTAGTGGAACTAGACGAAGAGCCACCGCACGAGATCAACCAAGAAGCTCTAAAAATCGCCCTACAAATCTCCGAACTCCTTAACTGCAAAATTTTCCCAGTTGCACAAATAATGAGAAAGACTGTGGTCGACGGATCAAACACCTCCGGGTTTCAAAGAACGGCGATGATTGCACACGACGGCTACATCGAAACGTCCGCCGGGAAAATCGGCATAGACGCAATAATGCTAGAAGAAGATTCAGCCCGGCCTGTAAGTCAAGACGAAAACTCGAAAACCTACAAGCTCGACCGACTCGGAATCCCGCTAGTAGAAATCGCAACCGGCCCACACCTGCACACACCAGAAGAAATCAAAGAAGCCGCACTAAAACTCGGGGAAATTCTTAGAGCATGCAATGTCAAACGAGGAATCGGGACAATCAGGCAAGACCTAAACATATCAATCAAAGGGAGTAAGCGAGTCGAGATCAAGGGATTCCAGGATACGAAAATGATGATAAAAACGATCGATAAAGAAATCGAGCGACAGATAAAGTGCGTCAAAGAAAAAACCTGTAAAAACGAAGTTCGAAACTCACAGCCCGACGGAACAAGCGAATTTCTGCGACCAATGCCCGGCGCTGCAAGAATGTATCCAGAAACTGACGTCCCACTTCTAAAGATCTCACGAGATCTAATCAACGAAACAAAAAACAATCTTCCGAAACTAGCATCCGAACACAGATCTTACCTAGACGAATTCGGCCTAAACCCAGAACTCATAAAAATAATTGTAAAGAAAAAGAAAATCGAAGACTTCAAAGTTCTAATCCAAGAACACAATAATCCGAACCTCGTTGCGAAAATGCTAACCCTGTTTCAACCGGAAAAGGAAATTGGAGTAGATAAGCTAGAAGAAATCCTTGAGAGCGTAGCGAAGAAAAAGATCTCGGAAAACGATGTAAAAACAGTGATGAAAAAACTGGGCGAAGGAACTTCACTCGTCGAAGCATCAAAGAAAGCCGATATCGACCTCAAGGGAGAAGTCGAAAAACTAATCAAAGAAAAACCGGGATTATCCCAAGGCGCTTATATGGGACTGGTAATGGGCAAATTCAAAGGCCAAGTCAGCGGCAAAGAAGTCGCGGATGTTTTGAAAGAAGTTATGTGATGACTAATTATTCTCCATCAATATCAAACTGACTCTCAGGGAGAATTATGTGGTTTGCAATATGTAGCCTAGTTCTTGGATCCCATGTCGGCTGTCCTAAAAAAAGTACTGCCGAACCTTCTTTTTCTGGGTCCGCCCCATGTCTTGCATGGACACTATGCATAAATTCCCTCACTTGTGGCCCAAGTTTTACCGAACCAGAAGCACTATAGTCTTCTACTAGACTTTCAGCACCTCCATAACAAAAATATGCTCCTTGCTCATCTGTATCATGAATTTGCATCACGGGCTCGTCATCAGTTAGAAATGCTTGCTCAAGACCGCAATTTTCTCGAATAGGAAGCGCCTTCCCTCGCTCCATCAACAAATATAACCTATTTCTCATGAAATTCTTTCTCAAAAAGACTATATAAACCTTCCGACTGTTACCACTAGACAATGAATGCGCATCGTCTAATCCACAACCCCACTCACAAAATTTCCCCGTGCCTTTTCGGGTTAGCGAAGCTTCCCGGAAAGGCCCGAAACCTAACCCATAACCCTATATACCCATATTTCGTCCCAAAATAAAGCACGGGCAACCGTGTCAGCGAACGGAGGATAATATATATGGAAGACAGAGAAATGCACAAAGCAAAATGCTCGGACTGCGGAAAGGACTGCGAAGTCCCATTCAAGCCTACTGAAGGTAAACCGGTACGATGCCAGGACTGCTTTAGAAAGAACAAGCCACAACGAAGCTTTGGTGGAGGACGAGACGGCGGACGATCTGGCGGAAGAAATTTCGGCGGAGGCGGAGGCGGCGGACGAAACTTTGATCGAGGCCCACGTGAGATGCACAAAGCAAAATGCTCGGATTGCGGAAAAGACTGCGAAGTCCCGTTTAAACCGACACAAGGTAAGCCAGTACGATGCCAAGACTGCTTTAGAAAATCTAGAGACTAGATTCACTAGATAACTTTTTATTTTTTTATTTAACCTTTTTCTCGAAAGAGAACTAATTACATGACTACTTTAAGTTGACGCCCAGTTCCTTCAACCTTTGCATGTGCGCTTGCATAATCGCCTCGACATTCCCAGCAATCTTAATCAGCTCATTCCGCTCAGCAATCAGCGTATTCAAAGCTCCCTTGTGAAACCCGATTTCTTCCTCTTTAGACATCTGTGGAGCTTTAGCTTCTTTCGCGACATCTTCGGATGGGGCAGCCGCTTTCGCAGAATCAATCGCACTTTCAAGATCGTTCATATCATCTACCATGCAAAAACGAGATTAAGTGTCCTTAAAAGTTTATGGATTCAACAATTTTATAAACCCAACTCCCCCTAGTCAATTATGGAAAGAACGATGATCGGAAAACTCCCGAAGCAAGAGGGAAAAGATGTAGAAATCAAAGGCTGGGTTGACACGATCAGAGAACACGGGAAAATTACATTCTTAGAAGTTAGAGACATCACCGGGACAGTCCAAACAATTGTTACGGCAAAAGATGAAGCGAACTTTGAAGCATCAAAACAATTATCCAAAGAATCTTGTGTCAGAATCAAGGGCAAAGTAAACCCAAGGCCAAACGGAACGGAAAACAAAAATTCATCAGCCGGAAGCGTAGAAATAAAAATAAGCGAACTAGAAATACTAAACAAGTGCCCAGCACTACCATTTGACCTAGACAACCCAGACACAAACGAAGAAGTTAGATTAAAATATAGATACCTTGATCTTCGAAGACCAGAAATGCAAAAAAACCTAGTTCTAAGAAGTAAAATAATCAGAATCATTAGAGAAACACTTTACGAAGAAGGATTCAATGAATTTGAAACTCCAATGCTCGCGAAATCCACACCCGAAGGCGCACGAGATTATGTTGTTCCTTCGAGAACTCAGCCAGGAAAGTTCTTCGCACTTCCACAATCCCCGCAACTTTTCAAACAACTCCTAATGGTCGCGGGCTTCGAGAAATATTTCCAGATCGCAAAATGTATGCGAGACGAAGACCTTAGAAGCGACAGGCAACCGGAATTCACACAACTAGACATCGAAATGTCATTCATAACACAAGACGACATAATCAACCTGACAGAAAAGCTTCTAAAAAAGATCTGGAAAGAAATTCTAGACGTTGATATTAAAACACCGTTTCAAAGAATCACATACGACGAATCGATGAAAAAATATGGAAACGATAGCCCAGACTTGAGAAAAAAGAAGGATGATAAAAAAGAATTCGCCTTCTGCTGGGTAGTTGACTTCCCTGCATTTGAACATTCGAAAGAAGAAAACAAAACCGTCGCAATCCATCATCCATTCACGCACCCGGAGATGAAGTCCTTCAACAAAGATCCGAAGACGGCTAAGTCAATCGCATACGACATAGTATTAAACGGAACAGAAATCGGCGGCGGATCAATTAGAATCCACGAAGAAGATATCCAATCAAAAGTATTCGAAGTATTAGGAATTTCAAAAGAAGAACAAAGAGAGAAATTTGGATTCCTATTAGACGCTCTAAAGTTCGGAGCCCCACCTCACGGCGGAATTGCATGGGGGCTAGACAGATTAATCCAAATAATCTTGGGCGCAGAATCGATCAGAGAAACGATCGCATTCCCAAAAAACAAAGAAGCGCGAGATCTAATGCTAGACGCACCGAGTATACCTTCGGACAGACAACTCAAAGACATTCACGTCAAACTAGACCTCCCGAAGAAGAAAGAAAAGCTTATAAAATAAGAAACCATATAAGAACATGGAAAAAGGATTATACAATACAAACGATGATGATGATCTTAATGGGAATTGCTAGATTCCCCAAAATTTTTCTCTAGCAAATCATTTAAAAATTAAATCCGCGAGGGAAATAAAAACATGCAACGTATACCGATAAATGAACTAAAAAAAGGACGAGCACTCATAAAGGGATTTGTCCACGAAATAAGAGATCAGAGCAAAATCAAATTTATTCTCATAAGGGATGCCAGCGGAATTGTGCAAACAGTAGCGAAACAAGAAAACAAGAAAGTATTCGACAGCATCGCAAAAATCCCCAGAGAAAGCGTACTCGAAATAATCGGAGAAGTCAAAGAGAGCAAGCAAGCCCCCGAGGGGGTAGAAATCTTAATCGAAGATTATAAAATTCTTTCAGAAGCGCAATCTCCGCTTCCGATATCTGTAAACGATTCAAAGGGCGAAGAGGTCTCGCTTCCAAAAAGATTAGACTGGAGATGGATCGAACTTAGAAAGCCAAAAAATCTTTTGATTTTTAAAATTTGGGGAACAATGGAAAAAGCGATGAGGGAATATTGGGACAAAAACAAATTCATTCAAATATACAGTCCAAAGTTTATGCCTTCTCCAAGCGAAACGGGAGCTGAATTATTCGAAGTAGAATATTTCGGGAAGAAAGCCTACCTCGCACAAAGTCCACAATTTTACAAACAAATGGCAATGGCCTCTGGATTCGAAAAAATATTTGAAATTGGACCTGTATTCAGAGCAAACCCCTCGCACACAACAAGACACGACACAGAATTCACAATGATAGACATGGAAATATCTTTCATAGATTCCCACGAAGATGCGATGAAAGAAGAAGAAACATGGATCCAATATTTTCTTAAAAAAATAAAAGAAGAGCACGGAGAAGAAATAAAAAAAGTATTTGGGAAAGAAGTTATCATTCCCAAGACGCCATTCCCAAGACTAACAATGAAGGAAACTCAAAAACTTTTGAGAAAACATGGATGGAATGGAAAAAGGGACGACTTAGACGCCCAAGGAGAAAAGCTACTTTCGGAACTAATAAAAAAAGAATTTGGTCATGAATTTATTTTTATAACAGAGTATCCTTGGTCCGCAAGACCCTTTTACCACATGAAGAAGGAAGGGACTAAGGACATCACAAAAAGTTTCGATCTTGTCTGGAACGGAGTGGAAATTACCACGGGAGCACAAAGAGAACACCGCCCAGAAATTCTCGAAGAGCAAGCCAAAGATAAAAAAATAAACCTAGAACTAATAAAAGATTACTTGAACTTTTTCAAATACGGCTGCCCTCCACATGGGGGATTCGCAGTAAGTCCAACAAGACTCTTGATGTTAATACTTGGAATAA